>JAEEGL015996289.1_pt1 | contig 93450 bp, 90 predicted proteins | sample 9134231 | NCBI WGS metagenome assembly JAEEGL01 (sample SAMN16246548, study PRJNA631951) | gut metagenome | biome: gut microbiome; feature: rumen; material: fiber-attached | host: Bos | place: Iran: Karaj | collected 2018-10 | reverse complement strand
ATGCTTTAACGGCTCAAGTATACGGCTATGATTTCGTCAATGCTCAAATGTATTATGCTGATGAACCGGCTGGTGCTATTACCGACGACAAACACATGGGTATTTACGGGGCCAAACTCGGTTTAGATACCGAAGCTTTCCGCATGAGTGCCGAATATGCCCGCAACTTTGCCGGCGATCGTTTGGTAAAAGAACATGGTGGAGATGATGCCCCCGGATACATGGTAAAAGCAGATATCGCTGCCGATATCAATGCTTTTACTGCCCGCGGTACATTCGTGTATGCCAAAGAAAATTTCCTCTCTTGGGGTAACTATGCTCCGGGCTTGATGTTCGGTCATCTACTGAGCAACTTTGGTTATACAATGAATATTTTCAATATGTGGCCAGGTGACGATGGAGATCCGGCCGGCTTGCGCATGTTCAACGTCGGCTTTGACGTTCGTCCGAGCGAAAAATGGACCGTATCTTTGGATGGTTATTCCTTCCAAAACCGCTTTGGTCGCCATGCTGCAACCTACGAAGTTGACTTGACTGCCAAATATGCCTACAACGAATATGTAGAAATGTTCGGTGGTTTTGCCTATGCAAAACATGGTTATCAGTTGAAAAATTCAGCAACTGAAAACTACAAAGGCCAACTTGGTATGCTCGTTCGCTTCTAATCTAATTTAGAAACAACAAAACCCCCGCTCTTAATAGCGGGGGTTTTTAGTTTCCAGATTTTTTTGACTGATTTGTTTGTGAAAAAATAATATAATAGAAAAGACGTATTTACTTTTATTTGAAGGAGATCAGAATGAAGAAAATTCTTTTCTTATTATTAGTTGGGATTGTAGCATGCCCGGCTAATGCTTCTGTCTTGGACAAAGTGCACCTGACAGGAGAAGTGCAAACGATTGCTGCCAGTACGGATCATAATACAACCTTTAATTACAATATTTGGGGCGAAAATTATGATGTGTTTCGCGGTACCCGAACCCGCGCAATGGCCGGTGTTACGGCGGACGTAAAAGAAAACGTAAAAGCCAATCTTTTATGGCAATATGTTTATGATTGGGGAGATCGTAACTATACCAACAACGGTTTCCAAAACGGAGACGGCATAAAATTAGCCAACGCAAATGTGGCAATTACTGATTTGTTTGACGCGTTTGATATCACAGTGGGCCGTCAGTTTTATGGTGATGAAGATAGTGCCGTTATGTATTTTGGTCCCACCCATTATAACGCGGCTCCTCGCATGTATGCAAAAACGTTGGATGGGGCTACGTTTACCTATCACAATGATTTTTGGAAAGTTACATTGATGGGCGGGAAAATTGGGAACGCAGAAGAAGTTTATAATCCTTCGTATGGGCATTATGTAAAAAATGCAGATACTTTTGGGGGAGATGTAGAATGGAGAGCATCGGATAAAGTTACACTCCAAGCTTACATGTATGATTTCCAGGCGCCTTACATGATAATTGTGCCATATAATCGTGAATATAAACACCATGGTTTGTATGGTGCTAAATTGAATTGGACGCCTGCTATTTATCGGTTTAGTGTAGAATATGCGCGTAATTTAGCATACAATCATATGCCGAAAGAACATCACCAGGGATCATATGATTCCACCTATATGGTAAAAACAGATGTGGCCGCCGATTTGGGCAGTACTTTCACAGCCCGCGGAACGTTCCTTTACTCTAATGGTTTGACCTATGTGTATGGAAACTATACACCGGGGCTGATAATGGGTGAACTTTTTTCCCGCAACATATGGACGAAAGAAAATGTTTTTGGTTTATTCACGGCGCCTCGCTCTGCATATGGTTCTGTTCGTTTATTTAATTTGGGTTTTGACTATAAACCTGCGGATAAGTGGGAGATCTCTTTGGACGGATACTCTTTTCAAGACCGTTTGGCTGAAAAAAGTGCTACGTTAGAGGCAGATTTAGTTGTTAAGTATGATTACAGTAACTATGTACAATTTTTCGCCGGTGTTGGATATGTAAAAAATGGTGGAAATGGTGTTTATTATAGAATTGGCTCAATGAAGGAATTGTACGGAAGTGACAACTCTAAAGTGCAAGTTGGTTCAATCGTTCGGTTCTAAAATTTGATGAGATGTAAAATAAAATCCCCGTTATAAAGCGGGGATTTTATTTTTGAAAAGAGTTTATTTTGTTCCGGTAGAGCCGAAACCGCCCGTACCGCGCGTAGTATCCGTTAATTCGGCAGCTTCTTCAAAAGGAGGATAAAGCGTAGGTAGTACTACTAATTGGGCCACCTTTTGGCCTTGTTCAAATACAAATTCCGTATCGTTTAAATTGTACATACATACAATAAGTTCACCGCGATAAGGAGCATCCACGAGGCCGGCCATGGCCTTAATGCCTTTACTCTCCACGGAGCTCTTTCCCCAAATAATGCCGGATGTGTTTTCGGGCAATTCCACAGCTATCCCCGTGTGTACGTTGGTAATTGCGTGAGGGGGGAGAACAGTGCGTTCTGCGGCAAATAAATCGGCACCGGAGTCCGTCGGATGGGCACGGTTAGGAAGCTTGGCATACGGGACTAATTTTTTAACTTTCATAAAAATCCTTACATTAATTTTTCAAATTGTAGGAGGGCATTATCCGCATACGTCCGTTCAACAGCATCACCCGTTTTGGAAATAATATTTACCTGCGGAATGAAACTTTTTAAGAGGCCCGCATCAAATGTACGGTCGTTAGAGTAGGCGAATGCGTCCGGATTAGAGAGGACATTTGCCATGTAGGCCAGTGCTCGTAATGTGTTGATACGCTCATTTTTATTTTTGCTTAGAATGGTCTGGCGTAACGATGAAATTGCATTTCCCGTCATGAATCCCAACGTCAGTGCATAGGTGGCAGATTGTGCCGACTCGTAATCTTTTTTTAATCCTTTTACCGTTTCCGGTAAAGTAACGTTTTGATTTAAAGCCAGTGCGGTAGCAAGTTGTGTTTGTACAGAAGAATTTGTCTCTGTCTTTGCCATTTTTACTAGTTGTTGATTGGCTTTCGTGGTATGCAACATACCCAGCCACATCGCGGCCGCTGCTCGTGTTTGAGCGTCTTTACTTTGTGCGGCATTTTTAATGAGTTTAAATTGTGCGGAAGCATCCGCCGTTAGTAAATGGAGAGCACGTTGGGCAAATTCCGGGTCAAAAATATACAAGCGGACTACATCGTTCGCATATGTTTTGTCCGAAGGATTCAAAATGCTGTAGGCCCCGGCCGCATAAGAGCGTAATGCCAAATCAGGGCTTTGCAGCCCTTGTTCCAATAGTGGCACAAAATCTTGATAGTGCTTGCCCATGGCTGTTATGATTACAGCGGAGAAAATACTTTTCAGCGGTTGATCCTGCCGCATGATTAAATTTAGTAAGGCAGGTTCCTGTGCGGAGGCCGGGGGAATTTTAACCAAACTGGCCCCGGCCGCAAAGATTACGTCCGGCTGAGAAGCCGTACGAAAAAGTTGAAACACTTGTTGCGTTTCGGTAGTTGTTCTCTTGTTCTTTTGCAAGAGTGGTAAAACATCGGATAAATTTTGTGCAGTCAGTGTGCTGGCACAGCATAGCAATGATAATAAAATAGCTAACTTTTTCATAGCTACATTATATCATTTAAACAGCTTTTGTATTTAACGGGTAGAGGCCGCTGCTTCCAAAATGCGATTCTCGTTCACTTTTCCGCTGCTTTTGCTGTTGCGGGAAGAGTAAAGATTCAATTCTTCCCCTTCTTTGAGCAATACAACTTTTGAGTTTCCCAGTGCTAAAAAGAAACGTAAGTTCGCTTTGTTTTTCATATAAGTACCTCTCAAATCTATGAATGTTGGGTGTATCTTTACCAATACTTTAGCTATTTTGTGAAATGTTCCACAAGGGTCTTTAGACCTAGAAGCGTCTAGGTCCAATTTATAGGCCCTAATTTGCTACAATGGTCAATATGATGAGAAAATTTCTTGTGTGGATGTTGTTGATTTGCCCTGTGTTGACCTACGCAGTACAAGACAGCCGTATGTTTGTGACGGCGGGACGGGAAACTTTTTTTAATTTCCCTTCGGAAACGTTAGGGGATAAATATACCCTTACGATTTTTTTGCCAACGGAAGTGGCCCCCATACGCCAGCATTATCCGGTAGTGTATTTTATCGGGTTAGATCGTTCGGATCTTGATGCTTTTCATTCGTTTGCAAAAAAAAATAAAGTGTTTTTAGTGGGGCTTTTTATCGAACCGAAAGAACTGCTTTCGTTGGCTGATAAAATTCCTTCTTTCATGATGCGGGAATTGATCCCTTATGTTGATACAAATTATGCTACGCAAGCAGATCCTTCCGGACGAATTTTGGCTGCGAGAGGGGAAGAAGCTTCCTCCGTGGTTTTGCCCGTTTTTGAAAAAGGAAATTTTGGCGCACTTTCTTTACAAAACCCGGGAGATGCTTTGAGAAAAATGACGGTCCGTTCTCATTCCCGTATATTTATCCAGGGAACACAGGAAGAATTGGCTGTTGCCTCACATATATTTGCGTTAGCCGGTCTGCAATATGGAACGCAGTATGCTTTTGATTATGTTCCGTTTGAGCCCGGGTGGTTGGACGGTGTAAATATAGCATATCTGACGGCTCCGGCAGAAAAAGTGCGTGTGAAGAAGATAAATCTTGTTTTAGGAGGGAAAACTCTTCCTCTTCAAACGGAGAAAAGCATCTCTTTGCAAGTTTATACTACGCTGGCAAATGGGTTGAAAACGGTATTTATTCCGCATGAACTACGTGTCAGCCCACCTTATCTAAATTGGCAAGAGAAATTGGGGATGTTGCGGGTGCGTGCCGGTGCGGAAGCTGGGCCGATAAAAATAACGGTTGGTGTGGATAAAGTGGAAAGTTCTGCACAAATTTATCTTAAAAAACAGTTATAAATGCATATTTTAAGGGAGTTGCTAACATAAAAAATAAAAGTTGTCAACAATTTTTTTACAAAATAAAAGAAACGGGTGTTTGGATAGTAAAAAAATCGCTTCCGACGATAAAAAAAGAAAAAAATAACGAATTCATATTATAAAAATAAGAGTTATCCACAGAAAAGAAAAGTTATCCACAACCTGTTTTCATCGTTTTACCGGATGTTGGTGCAAAAAAGCTTGTATTATGGAGTATATTGTGAGTTATCCACAAGTTATCCACAGGATGTGGATAGCTCCATGAATAAAAAATTTAAAGTTGTGAATGCTTTTGCTATAATTGGGACAGGAGGATTTTATGTATTGGAAAATGATTTTAGTTATTACTTGTGCCGGTATCTTGGGAGCATGTGCTTCCGCACAAGAAGAGGATGATTTACCGAGAATCGTTAAACAAGATAGTGCAATAGAAGAGCAAGCACGGACCAATGCTGCATTATATAACCAAACCCCGGCCCGTATGTATAAGACAAAGAAACTGCCTTCTGTTAATTATGAGTTTGATTCCGTTCGTCCGCCAGAGCAGGCGTATGAATTATTGGACAAAGTGGCACTGGTTATGAACGAGCATGAGCAAATCCATTTGATTATGGAGGGACATGCAGATATCGTTGGAAGTGACGAGTATAACTATTGGATCTCCGGCGCGCGCGCTGCGGCGTTAAAATCTTATTTAGTAAGTCGCGGAATAGCTGCGGACCGTATTCGCATCCACGCTTATGGTAAGGAACGCCCTATTACGCTGGATACTTCCAGTGCGGGTCGTCGTGCAAATCGAAGAGTAGAAATGTCCTTTACCAATAGAAACTGGAAATCAATTTTTTAGGTTGTAGGTTTCAAGCAAGAGCCCCCGTTATTCTACGGGGGCTTTTTTCTGGTTAAAAACATTTTTCCAATTACAATAATGCGATTGTTTTTGCTTTTGTATCGTAGGGTTCTACCGTTCCGTTTTGCAGATTTACGATCCATTTACCACAAGCGAAATCGGACGCTTTGAGTTGCGTTTCCTCAATGCCTGTGCGGGCTTTTGCATGACAAGATACCAAAAACGAATCTTGGCCGTACGGAGTGGCTTGAAAGAAACGACTGCTGAGTAAAAATAATGAACCTTGTTTTCTGTACGTTTTGTTCATGCCGTAAAAATAAGTATCAATTTGTGTGCCCCGATTTAATTGCAAGAGTTGTTTGGCACGTTCGGCTGAGGAACCCGTTACAGGACGGGCAATATTAGCAGTTGGTTGCGCAGGAGTGGCCTTTTTGCTTTTTGTTAAAGGAATGGTGCTTACACGGGGGGATTCTGCTAAAAAAGAAGGCACCGTGTTGCGAGCGGCCTGTAATTGTGCCAATCGTTCGGGATCGTCAATTTCCTCGTATTTTAATTTCAACAGTCCTTTATTGTTAATGGCACCGTGCGGGGAAACGGTTACCTTTGTAAGATTTACAAAATTAGAATGGGTTACCTTGAGTGTAACTTGCCCCGGAGTATATTTGCGAGCTCGTCCTTTTTGCGCTAATTCTTTTTCGAAGTCTTTATTAAAGTCAAGGGTGATTTCGTTTTTTTCGCTACGCCAACAACAAGCGGTGATACACGATTGATACAAATTGATGCGTTCGGCTGCTTCCTGCGGCCAAAAACGTAGGTTAAATTTTACACAGGAATCGTATTGGTCTCCGTTAAAGTCCAGCCGCGTGCCGGATACGTCTATCCACGGTTTATTTGTAGATACCCCGGAATTATTCATGGGAGTGTAGCATCCCACAAGGAGCATAACGTTTGCAAGTAGCGCAAGTTTTTTCATACACTTTAATTATAATAACTTTTTGCGGGAGTGATTATGGATTTTATTTTAAATTATGTAGGGAAAATTTCTTGGTTGCCGGCGGCACACCATACATTGGTGGCACAAATTATTTCGGCGTGTATTTTTATTGGGTTATTATATATACTTGCGCGGATTTTTACCTGGGGATGCAATCATTATTTATCTGCCTTTGTAAAATTTATCCGTGCGGAAAGATGGTATAGAGCTTTAAGAGAAATGAAATTTTTTACGGCGTTAGGTATCGTAATCGCCGCGATGGCTGCCATTAATTTTCATCCCATATTTATCAGCAATAAAATTGCCTGGCTCTCTTTAATTATGACTAAATTGACCGGTATTTTTGTATTGTTTAGTTTTTCCTATTTGATTCATACCGGGCTCAATACACTGGACCGTTTATATGGGCGTAACCCGAATTTGCCAATTAAAGGATTAGTGCAAGTAGCTAAAATTATTTTATTCCTGGTCACCAGCTTATTCTTCTTATCGCTGGTTCTAGGTCGAAGACCAATGTATATTATCACGGGGTTATCGGCGTTAGCGGCGGTGTTCTCACTCATTTTTAAGGATCCTATTTTAGGTTTTGCTGCCAGCATCCAACTTACTTCCAATAATTTGATTAAAATAGGGGATTGGATCACGGTGGATTCCGCCGGAGCCGATGGAAATATTTTAGATATTTCGTTAGCCAGTGTGCGCGTACAAAATTTCGATATGACCATCGTGAGTGTTCCTACGTATGATTTGATTTCCAAACCGTTTAAAAATTGGAGCGGTATGTATGAAGCAAAAGCGCGCCGTATTCAGCGTAGTATTCTTCTGGATGTAGATACCGTACGCTTTTTGGATAAACCTATGTTGGAACGGTTGAAAAAAATTGATTTGCTTAAAAATTATTTAGAAGAGAAAGAAAAAGAAATTACGGAGTTCAACGCTTCGCGTAACGTGCAAGAAAATTGGCTGAATGGACGCCATTTAACCAATTTAGGAACTTTTCGCAAATATGCAGAATCCTATTTGAAATCCCGCCCCTTTGTAGTAGCCAACGATCCTTCTTTTACATTGATGGTGCGTCAGTTACCGCAAAATTCGCAGGGGTTGCCGTTGGAAATTTATTGTTTCTTAAATACTACGGTTTGGACCGATTACGAATCCTTACAAAGCGATATTTTCGATCATTTATTTTCTGTTTTGCCGGAATTTGGACTGTATGCTTATCAACAGCCCAGCGGGCGTAACTTGGCGCAAGGATTATCCTTATTTAAACAAGTGTAAATTTTGTTAAAGGATAAGGCCCGGTATACAAGGATAGTTGCCATTTGCTATGATGTAAATAGTCGTAGATGCCAAAGAAAAGGAGATTGCTATGGGTGGAACATGGATTATGTTGATTTTGATTGTGATAATCGCTATATACGGCTGTATGATATATAACACGTTGGTAAAAATGAGAAATAGTGTGAAAGAGGCGTGGAGTGATATTGAAATTCAATTAAAACGCCGCTATGATTTGATTCCTAATCTGATTAATGCGGTAAAAGGGTATATGCAACATGAGAGCGGTACATTGGAAAAAATTGTGCAGGCGCGTACGGCTGCTATGAACTCTACCGGGAAAATGGAAGAAATGTCTCGAAATGAAGGAGTAATTTCCAATGCATTAAAGAGCATTTTTGCTTTGGCGGAAAATTATCCGGATTTAAAAGCAAATACAAATTTTTTGGAGTTGCAGCGTGAATTACGCGATACGGAAGATAAAATCCAAGCTTCTCGCCGTTTTTATAATGGAAACGTATTAGCATTTAATACGAAAATCGAACAATTACCCAACAACATTATTGCTTCTATGTTTCATTTTGAAAAACAAAATTTCTTTGAGATGGATGCCATCGAAAAAAATGCTGCTTATAATCCGGTAAAGGTCGAATTCTAATTTGTTCTTATGGCAACTTTGTACGAGCATATTGAAGAAAATAAACGCCGCACCACACTTTTGGTGTTGGCGTTTCCTGTAGTATTTGCCGTGTTTACCTGGGTGGTGTTTGCCATTTTTTTCTGGATTACAGGGCATATTACCGATCCGGATGCTTCACAAGCGGTTTATCAAACTGCCGCATCAACGGATTGGGCTTCCCAATTGCGCAGTACCCTCTTGATACTGGTGCCGTTGTGTTGGTTGGTGGCAATGGTATGGATGGGGATTTCGTTCTTTTTTGGCGATAAATGGCTGATGAGTGGAGCCGGTGCTACGAAAGTAACGGAGCAGGAACAACCCGAAATCTATCATTTGGTTGAAAACTTATGTATTTCCCGCGGTTTGCCGATTCCGCGTATTTTTATTATGGATGATAATTCCTTGAATGCTTTTGCCACGGGACGGGATCCAAAGCATGCCTCGGTGGCGTTGACAAAGGGAATTATTCAGCGTTTGGAACGTGTAGAGTTGGAAGGCGTGATTGCGCATGAGCTTTCGCACGTTGAAAATCGAGATATACGTTTGATGCTGATTACTGTAGCGGGCATTTCTTTCTTTACCTTTGTAGGAGAAATTATTTTGCGCAGTTCTTTACGTTCCCGAAATGGAAATCGAAACGGAGGAACGAATTTGCTCCTATTGGTACTGGGACTTATTTTCCTTGTTTACGGTTATGTGATGGCGCCACTGCTACGGTTGGCAATATCTCGCACGCGAGAATATCAGGCAGATGCAACGGCGGCACTCATGACACGCCACCCCAAAGCATTGGCATCGGCTTTACGTAAAATTTCCTCCGATAGTCATGTGGAAGCATTGGATGCGCACCCCAGCATGGCCGCAATGTGTATTGCCAATCCGTTATCAAAAATGCAAGCATTTTCCTGGGTGAGTGGCTTGTTAGCTACGCATCCTCCTATTGAGAAGCGAATTGCCGCTCTAATGGAAATGGATAGAGGTTATTAAAGACGAGCCCCCGATTTTATCGGGGGCTATAATTTTCGTAAGGGGCAGTAGAACGATACGGAAAAACTTGTTATAATAGAGACACGGAGATTTATTATGACTGAAGAACACCGCATTAATATCTTGGGAGACGATATTCCGGGTACAACGCAGCCCAAAGAAGCAACCCCGGAAAAAGTTGCCTATGCCTCTATTGTTGAGCGTTTCTTGGCGCTACTGATTGACTATGGTATCATTTTTATGCCCTTGCAGCTTGTGGCACGGGTTGTGTTTGACCTTCTTCCTGCCAGCACGGTAGCAGCGTATTTTTTGCCCGTTATTGTGGGTATTAACGTTGTGTTCATTTTGTACGAAACGATTTTTTCGTGCGGAGACCGTGTAACTTTAGGCAAATCGTTAGTGGGAATTGCCGTAATGAAAGAAGATGCCAGTGGGCCTATTTCGTTTGGACGTTCTTTTTTGCGTGCGGTTGGTTATTACATAAGTGCGGCATTATTTGGTTGCGGATTTGTATGGGCGTTCATAGATGATCGTCATCGCTCCTTGCACGATATGTTAGGAGGAAGTGTAGTGGTGCGTGTGCGTCGCAAATCTGCATTGGAGATGATAGTTTTGCACGTAATAGGGGTTTTATTATTAGGGGGAATCGGTTATTTTCTCTACAATAATATGTGGGGAGGTTCACGTTGGCGTGAAACATTAAAAGTTTCCCAGGCACAGGATTTTTTGAAAGATATGGGGTTACTGGAAGAAGCCCATAAGCGTCTTTACGGTTCGTATACAACAGATTATCTGCGTTTGGTATTATTATCGGGAGATCCGGTACAATTCCAGCGAGATATGAACAAGAAACTTTCCAATAAAGATTTTCGTATCGGGGTAAAAGATAATACGTATAAGATCGTAGCACGGGCAAAGGATGACAGACAAACGGTTGTCGTTTATTCAAATCCTCACTGATGATATATTTGCAAAAAACAGGGCCTTTAAAAGGCCCTGTTTTTTATTTCGTTTAATGAATCTTTTTGAGTGTTAGAATCCCTTCCTCAAAAAACCACTCTTCAATCAGATCGCCGGTTTCGTTAAATTTTTTAGTAACGCCGTGTGGCTTCCCGTCTTTATGGGGGGAAATCAAAGCAATAGTTCCGTTGGGGTGATAAATGATTTTATCGCCGATAAGTTTGTCATTTTTGTAAGTGCATTCCGAACGCAAATCTCCGTCGGGGGTGTAAATTTTGCATGGGCCGTTTAAAAATCCTTTTTTATATTCGGCTGTTTCCAAAATTTTTCCGTCTGGATAATATTTGGTTTGTTTCCCGTCTTGAATATCGTCGACGTAAGAAAATTCTTTGTATAACCGGCCTGTCGGATGATAGATGCGCACTTTCCCTTGGAGCATTCCGAAAACATAGTTCTTTTCGATATTTACTTTGCCGTTATCAAAATAAATTTTGCAAACCCCATTACGTTGTCCATTTTTGACTTCACATTCAAAGTAAAGTTTGCCGTTTTCAAAAAATTCCCGTACGGTTCCATTGGGTAATTTGCCGGAATGTTTTTCAATGTCTAAATTTTTGTTCAAAGTTTCCGAGTATACCTCTTTCCCATCCACGTAGTAGGTACGTAAAAAACCCACTTGTCCCGGCTCGGTTAAACTTGTTGTTTTACGAACCATATCTGCCATAATCAGTTCTCCTTACGTAATTCCTGTGCGGCCACAAATCCGGATGCCCAGGCAAAATGTAAATTAAATCCTCCGCTGACACCGTCCACATCTAACAATTCCCCCGTAATAAATAGTCCGGGGCAAAGGCAGGACTCAAATGTATTATAATTTATTTCGCGTGTATTTACACCCCCTGCCGCTACCATTGCCTCGTTCCAAGGACGCAGTGATGTGACGGTAATGGGCCATTTTCCCAGCGTTTGAAAAGCATTTTGTAAAGCCGTAGGGGATTGTTCCTTTAACGGTTTATTTTTGCGCAGTCCTTTAAAGTCAATAAGTAAATTGGCAATGGATTCATGCAATATACCGGCGAAAAAATCCTTTGGCTTTCGGTGAGAGAATTGTTGTGCGCGATTATTTAAAAAACTTTGTATATCTTTTATTTGCGGTAAAAAATTGAGGGTGATCGTTTGATTCCCTTGGGATAATTTGCGTGTAATAAGGGGACTTAAATTTAGAGCTGCCGGGCCGTTGATGCCGTAATTTGTAAAAATGATTTCTCCTTCTGTGGTCGTACCATTATAAGTAAGACGTGCTTGAGTGCGAATTCCTACTAAACGGGAAAAATTTTCTTTTAATACCAGTCCGCTCAGAGAGGCAAGAGGGGGAGTAACCGTATGGCCCAGTTGCTCCGCTAGCCGGTAGCCACCGGAGGAACCGCTAACTTGCGGATAAGCACAGGAACCACACGCGAGAACCAATTTTGAGGATTGAAAAGTGGCATTTGCTGTATGTACATTAAACTTTTTACCGTGTGTAATACGCAACACTTCCTGATTACATACGATCTCTACGGATTGTTCGGATAATGCTGCTTTAAAAGCATCTGTAATGGCGGTGGCCTTCCCAGTGGAGGGAAAGTAACGGCCGTTTTCTTCTTCCGTATATAAAACACCCAAATCAGAAAAATAATTTAAACAATTTTGAAAGGAAAACTTTTGCAATGCGGATGTGATGAGTTTTTTATCCGCAAAATAGTTTTTTGGAGACACAAAGCGGTTAGTAAAGTTACAACGGCCGTTTCCGCTGACGAGGATTTTCCGGCCAATGAGGGGAGATTTTTCTAACACTAATACACGCTTTTTGGCGCGCGCACACTCCAACGCACAGATGAGTCCGCTGGCGCCTGCTCCAACAATAATAACGTCGTATACAGAAGTATTATTCACATTAATAGTGTAGCATAAAATAAGGATGATTTTATAGAATGAGTTTATGAAAAAAATATTTTTATTTATATTTGTTTTTGTCGGATTTTTTCTTGTGGGGCACGCCAAATCTAATGGGGAAATTTTGACGTTTCCCGCTAATCCTGCAAAGGGATTTCAGTGGGGATATGCGTTGTATTTGCCTAAAACCATAGACACCTCTAAAAAATTGCCGGTATTGCTGATTATGACCGATTGTGGTGTTACCGATACGGTAAAAGAAACTGAAGAAAAAACGTTGTTCCGTTTGCAGTATGAACGTAGTGAATATCCAGTAGCGGATGAATTAGGTGTTCCTCTTGTCATGCCAATTGTGCAGCGTCCGGAAGGATTATATACCCAAGCATTAAGCAGGGCAGTGTTTGTATCGCAGGAAGAACCATTTAAGCGACTGGACTTGCAAGTGTTAAAAATATTAGAAGATGCTCGTAAAGAGTTAAAAAAACGCGGTATTCATACGAAAGATAAATTTTTAGTGACAGGTTTTTCTTCTTCGGGAGTTTTTGCCTGGAGATGGACGATGCTCCACCCCGAGTATGTGTTAGCACTGGTCACAGGTGGGGCGTTGTATCATATGCTTCCCATTGAAAAGTTAAATGGTGACAAGCTAATTTATCCGGTAGGCGTAAGTGATTTAAAGAAATATACAGGTAAAAAATTTAATAAAAAAGCGTGGTCAAAAATTCCTATATTCTCCAGTAATGGAGAGAAGGATAATAATGATACTTTTGTTTATGAAGAATGTTTTGCAAAAGAGCTGGAACGTCCGGTATTGCAAAAAGTTTTGCCAGGGAAAGACATTTTTGAACGCCGTACACAATCATTGCAACTACTAGCTGAGTTGGCCCCCAATGTACAAACTCACGTATATCCGTGGTTGGGACATAAGCCCGTTACGAAGGATGTTATTGATTTTCTTAAAAAGCACATAAATGGTGGGCCATTATTTCCAATTACTCCTACAGATACTTCGGATCAGAAACCACAGTTGCCCGTTCATATCACACAGATTATGCTGGGAGACAATCCGCAAATACCGGACGAGATTAAACATGGGATATTCCCTAATTCATTGGTGTTGCAAACGGAGGTAACTTATCCGAATTGGGTATATCGTGAGTATGGAGAAATAGATATTTTATGTAATGGAAAAATAGTGAACTCGCCAGCCAAGGAGGGGAGTATTTCTAACGGTAAGAACTCTTTTTTGCTTTTTAATTTAAAAGGGACCCTTGATAAAGTGAGAGATTCTCCCAATAAAGGATGTTTCTTTAATGTGCGTGCGCATAATCCGGAATTTTTGGTAATCCCGGAGGATTTGACGTTTTCTATTCCATAGTTTTTCTTATAAATTAATTTATGAAAAAACTTATTTTCACATTAATTTGTTGTTTGGTTTTTGTGTCTATATCTCATGCAAAATCCACCGGGGAAATTTTAACGTTTCCCGCTAATCCTGCAAAGGGATTTCAGTGGGGATATGCGTTGTATTTGCCTAAAACCATAGATACCTCTAAAAAATTGCCAATTTTACTTACCATGAATAACGAAGAAGAGGAAGAATCTGTAGCCAAATTCGAGAGAGACAATCTAGATAGTTTGCGAAGTAATTATAGCCAATATGGTATTGCGGATGGAGTGGGAGTTCCCATGTTAGTTCCTTTGATAATGAATGGTAAAAGTCCCCTTCATGGACGTCAGTTAAACCGAGAAGTATTTAAATTGGAACAAGGTCCTTTTGCTCGTTTGGACAGGCAAGTTTTAGCAATGTTAAAAGATGCCCGGTTGCAGTTGAAAAAGAGGGGTATCCGCACAGAGAAAAAATATTTACTTTCCGGGTTTTCTACGCCGGGGGTGTTTGCGTGGAATTGGGCTATGTTACATCCAACGAAAGTATTGGCCGTTGTGGTAGGGGGGCACCAAAACCCTGCCCTGCCGTTAGAAAAAATAAATGGAATTGATCTCATTTTTCCGGTAGGGGTCTACGATTTTAAACAGTATACAGGAAAGAAATTTAATCAAAAAGAGTGGAGAAAAATTCCTATTTTGTTGGTGAGCGGAGGGGACGATTATAATGATCCTTTACCTTATGACCACGTATATGGAGATGTGGAAAGGGCCGTTTTTAAGCAACTTTACGGCGACGTGAATTTGCAAGAACTGTGGCAAAAGTTCGGTCAATTTCTTACCCCATACGCACCCAATGTACTAATACATACATATCCCCATTTAGGTCATGAGGCAATATGGGAAGATCAAATTGAGTTTTTAAAAAAACATATCAATGGAGGACCTTTGCAATCGATTGCGCTAACGGATACTTCTATGCATCCTGCCCTGGTGCCAATAAAAATTTCCCACCTCTATTTTGGGCAACAAGCCCCTATTAAGGACGACAGAGAGTATTTGAACGATACAGATTTGATTTTAGAAACAGACCAAGCAATTCAATACTGGATGTTTTATCGAAGTTTTCGCAAATTGTTGGAGTTGGATGTCGTACAAGGAGAAAATGTAATTCTAACAAAGATTCAATGTGGGGGAGGATTTGGCAGAAAATTTCTGCAATTTTATATTTCTGACGAAGAGGTGAGAAAATTAAAAGCGCATAAAAACCGTCAATTTTCGGTGCGTGCGCATAATCCGGAATTTTTGGTAATCCCGGAGGATTTGACGTTTTCTATCCTATAGTTTTACCTTGACAATTTTTGGATAAACAATATACTATAAATGTAAGGAAAAAGGGGGGAAAAATTATGCGAATTTTATGGTGGGTGTTATTAATGAGTGTAAGCGTGCCTGCAATTGCCTTTAATGTGGGGGGGCCTTCGCGTACGAATTTTGGTACCCATGGTGTAGAAGAGACAAGCCAAGAAGAAACAGATGCCCCGCGTACCTACACCGCTACTACGTATAGTTCGCGTTATAAATTTGATAAAGGAGTGTATACTCGGGGAGTTCAAACAAAGCCCGTGGAAACCGCTCAAAGAGAGGGAATTCCTCCTGCGGTTGTAGAAGAACCGACCGTGAATATTTCTGTGAGCAAAAAACAGACGAAAAATGTTCCGCCGCCATCAGAAAAACCAGCCCCCGCTGCGACTGCTCCCCAAGTTCCCGCTCAACAAGAAACGCCGGCAGAAATCCCGCCGGAAGCGGCCGCCGCAATGGCGCAATTGGGTCAAATGCAAGGAATGTTACAAGGATTGCAAAATATGGCGGGCGGTACCGGTGGAAATGCGCAAGGTAATGCAAATGCAGGCGCAATGCCGGCGGGGATGCCTGATCTGTCCGCATTAATGGGTGGAAAAGCGCCCGGGAAAAAATAGAAAGAGAATTTTTATGAAACAGTGGACTATTGCACTTACTTTTTGTTTGTTTCCTTTGTTGGTTGCGGCTCGTCCGACAACCGGTGGGGGAACTTTGCGTCAATCCTCCGCAAGTGCAGATGTATACCGGCCTACAACACAAACGGTTGAATTCCATCCTTCTTCGGCAGGAATTTCCGTGCAACGTCCTGCGTCGGCAAATACACCTGTTTCGCATCCTACAACACAGGATACGTCTTCCCGTCCTACGACAAACGTGTCTGTTTTCCGGCCGACAACTGCCGTAGGAGTATTTCGACCTCCGACGGTAGATACTTTCCCGGCTCCCAAAAGCATGGAGGCGTATGTAGCGGAAGGGAGAGGTAATCCTTCGGCGGGGGGAACAACTGGGAAAAATAAAGCGGCATCTTCTGCAAAAAAATCACAAAAAGCGGTTTCGTTCTCCTCGGCTGTAAAAAGTTTTGCACAAACCCGTGAAAATGCGCCCGAGAACCAAGCGTTTAAAGAAGCTAAAGTAACCAAAGAAAAGTATTCTGCGGGTGCTAGCGCGGAAGATTTTAAACAAAAAGCGTTTAAAGATGTGAATATCAACTTTGGAGATGCTATCAAAAACCGTGCAAAGGGGAAAGGACAAGAGTAAAATTGTACAATCTCAAGAATTTCTCTATAGATTCCTCCTTATGAATTGAAATAAGGGGGAATTTTGTTTTTCCGAGGATGTGGTGGGGGGCTTTCTATTTTTTAGAGTGGAATCTCCCCCTTTTTAATTGCTGTAAGAAGGATGAAATATCCGCCGGATCTAAATTTATATCCATATTACATGATATCCCCCCTTATAAATTTCGGATGCTCTCTACCGGAAAAGAGTATTTGTTATGTATGAATGGAGGTATATTACAACTTCTATGATGTCCAGAAAGCTAGTAAAGGTTTATTAGAACATTGATCTCCCGCACCCCACACTTCTCATCACTCAAAAATCGTAAATCGTGTATAAAGGGAGATTAAATCCCTTTTGAGCCCTATTTCTGCCACACGCCATTTCCCTTATTTTGTTTTGCCCCATATCCCAGGTACCCCCAAATTGATTTAAGGGATTTTACAAAAATCAAAATTGATATCATTTTTGAGTTCTTATAAATTAGCAAAATTAACCTTAAAAATGCTGCTCGTATTTTTAAAAATTTAGACCTATTTTGGTGTCTTTGTACAAATGAAAAAATAAAATATTTAATATTCTATATAATATTGTAATTATAAATATATAAAAAATAATAATAAATCATAAAAAACTTATTTTAATTATGTTAAATAAAAAATCATTTTTTTATTGGTTTTGATTAACATAATAAAAATTATCGTTAGTTATATATATAGTAACAAATACCCCCTTTTTTCAAATTCGCTATACTTATTTATGGCGAATTTGGAAATAAGGATATTTTTTGATAGATAGCTATATAAAAATGTGGGAAAAAGAACTTCTTAAAAATGATGTGTGAAAAGGGGAAGAAAAAAAGGGGATAAAATAAAAAAATTTAAAAAATAGGTATTTTTGACCTTTTTACAAGACACTAAGGTGTGTTTATGACTTTTTAGCAATTTTCCCATGTACTCGGATAAATTTGTATGGGGAAAAAGAGATTATTCCCCCTTTTTCTGAAATAGATGTTTTGGTTTTTGCGCAAGTGGTGTAGCGGTCAGTCGTTTAACTTCTCGGCAAGGATGAATGCCCGTGCCATGCCTTTATCCGTTAGTGAATAAACGCGACTGCGTTTCACTCCTTCGCTTGAGAGGTATCCTTGCTGAATTTCCCCAGCCAATAGCCGGTCCAACCGTCCGTTCATATTGATATTTGACAGCTTGAGGGCACGTGATATTTCAAGTGCGCTGCACGGTTGTTTCCGGAGGAGTACGCGGGCCCCCGCCAATACGAGGATGACGGATTCTTGAATAGAGAGTTTGTGCCGTTTTCGAAATACTACCACGTTTCCCTCCTCTCGCAGAATCCGTTCCCACAGTCGGATGGGAGATAGATCATCCGGACGTGCTGTTGTCATAGGGGTATGAGCAGCGGGTGGCGTACTTATTGCAGGTTGTTTTTCTACGGATAGAGTCGGAACGAGGGATGTGCTTCCCCCCTTTCCAATCAATGTTAAGAAATAATTGCGCTGTTGTTCTATGAAAGATTGTGAACCTTCTGCCTCAAATTCTTCTCCATTTGGCAAACGAAACCGAATTTTCAAATTGTTTTCTGTAATCATGGTATCTATTCTCAAAAATGATAGTTATCAACGGGTTTTTCCCCGGCTATAGACATATAATAGTTATTTTTTTGTTTTATGTCAATATATTTCTATTTTATGTCAATTATATGTCAAAAGCTGTGAATAAATGTGCTTCTACGACGATAAAAAGAAACCCTCTCTAAAAAACATAATCCTAAAAGTGATTTTTTTGATTATTTTTGAGGGTTAGAAAATCTAACATGATAATTCGAATTAGATTTTTGCGGCACAGAGAATGCCAAAAAATCGAATTTTTTGCAATTCTCCAAAAAACTCGGTTTTTGCTTAGAAACGCCTTTTTGCAAAATCGCCCCTGATTTTGCGGAGGGTTTGTCAGACCGGTTTAAGTATATTTATTTACCATTTTTTAAAATAAGGCATTCCATTTTTTAAGCAACTGTTCAAAAATAGTAAAATAAAAGTATGAAAAAGATTTCCGCCCCCCTCCTTGAATGGTATTCCATGTACAAACGGGATTTGCCGTGGCGTCGTACCAAAGACCCTTACCTCATATGGCTTTCCGAAATCATTTTGCAACAAACTCGTGTGGCCCAGGGAACGGAATATTATTTGCGTTTCGCCAAAACTTTCCCCACCCCTTCCTCTTTGGCCTCAGCTACGGAAGACGAGGTATTGAAATTGTGGCAAGGATTGGGATACTATTCCCGAGCGCGCAATTTGCATGCAGCCGCCAAAAGTATGAAAGGAAAATTCCCCCGCACCTATGAAGGCGTGCGTGCGCTGAAGGGCGTAGGCGATTATACGGCGGCAGCTATTTGCTCGATTGCGTACAATATGCCCTATGCGGTAGTGGACGGAAATGTGTACCGTGTGCTTTCCCGAGTGTTTGGTATTGACACTCCTATTGACAGTAATGACGGGAAAAAACAGTTTTCAGCGTTGGCGCAAACGCAACTGGACAAGAAGAACGCTAGTGAATATAACCAGGCCATTATGGATTTCGGGGCAACGGTTTGTACGCCGCAATGCCCTCAATGTAAGGGATGCCCGCTGGCCAAACAATGTGTGGCGCGACGGAAAAACCGCACGGAAGAATTACCAGTAAAAGAGAAGAAAACAAAACTATCTACGCGCTATTTCCACTATATATATGTAGAGCAAGGAAATTGTATTTACTTGCATAAACGCGGCGGTGGGGACATTTGGCAAAATCTGTATGAATTGCCACTCTTTGAAACGTCAACGGAAAAAAGACCGAAAGTTGCATGGCTTAAAGGAGCCGAATTAACCCCCATGGGAACGCTTAAACACGTGCTATCTCACCAAATTATTTACGGCACTATTTATAAGGTAAAACTCCCCCATTCGGCTAAACTACCGACGGAGTTTATCAAAATTAAAAAAGGTGACCTCAAAAAATACGCAATCCCGCGGCTGGTGCAGAAATTACTTGAAAAAATAAAAACGGAGATATAGTTTATCTCCGTTTTTATTTTTTGCTATTTATTCAATCCCGGCGGAGGCGGCAGTTTTTTTGAGTAATGCGGCGGAATTCTGCAACGCCTTTGTTTCTTTTGCGTTTAGCGTAATGGGCATTTGAAGTTCAATGCCGTCACGACCGACGACAGCCGGCATACTCATTGTAATATCCGTGATACCAAACGCACCGTGCATCATATTGGAAACAGGTAGAACTGATTTCTCATCTCGCACGATACATTCGCAAATTCGTTTAACGGCCATGGCTATACCATAATATGTTGCTTTTTTGCGTTCAATAATTTCGTACGCGCTCATTTTTACTTCGTGAGCGATACGCTCCATCGCTTCTTGGTGTGCAAAATGGCCGCGCACTTCGCAAAATTGATTAATCGGCACACCGGCAATATTAGCTGTGCTCCAAACGGGGATTTCGCTGTCTCCGTGTTCACCGATGATAAAAGCGTGTACGCTGCGGCTATCTACGCCCAAATGATTGCCCAAATTTTCGCGGAAACGTGCTGTATCAAGCACAGTGCCGGACCCAATGACGTGGCTTTCTGGCAGACCGCTTAGTTTAAAAGCTGTATAAGTTAAAATATCGACGGGGTTTGCTACTACAAGCAAAATGCCTTTGTAATTACGTTTGGCAATTTCTGGTACGATAGATTTAAAAATTCCGACATTTTTTTGCACGAGATCAAGACGTGTTTCCCCCGGTTTTTGATTGGCCCCGGCAGTAATGATAATAATGGCGGCATCTTTAGCGTCATCATAATTTCCGGCGTAGATATTCATGGGTCGGGCGTAGGCCTCGCCGTGGGAAATATCCATTGCCTCTCCTTCGGCTTTGCGTTGGTCGGAATCAATTAGTACCATTTCAGAAAATAATCCGCTTTGCATGAGCGCAAATGCGCTGGCGGATCCCACAAATCCACATCCGACGATAGCTACTTTGCGGTTATTGATTTCACAATTACTCATAAATCCTCCCTCTTTCATCTGTTTCTATTATATAAAAGAAAAAGGTCCGCCTTGATAGCGGACCTTTTGATTAGTTTTGTTTAGAATTTATAGCCGAAGGTGAAGGAAATAACGTCGCTAGAACCATCGGTATATTTAGCGGGTAAGTTGCTATATTGCGCGCTGGTAGTGCCACTTAAATCTTTGATGAAGATATGGGAATAACCTAGGTCGGCACTCCACGTATTCGCGTGGTATCCTACGCCGGCGCTGAGGAGATGCCTGTCATCAGCGGGGACCAAGGTGTCCATGTAGTGGTCGTTGATAGGGGATTGATCAAAGGTGTATCCCGCACGGACCGTCCAGTTTTTGTTGATTTTATATTCCGTACCGAAGTTTACGCGGATAACATCTTTATATTTTTTTTGGTTCTTAATATCCGGGCTGGTAAATTCATTTTTGTATTCAATCAAAATTTGGTCATAAGAACTCCAGAAAGTGCCCACAACGCCAGCTTCCAATGTCCAGTTATCGGTTGCGCGGAAAGCGGTACCAAAAGAAATGCTGTCGGGAAGAGTAATATAACCCAACGCATCCGCATTTTTCATATTTAATGGGGCTGGATATGTGTTACCGCTGGCCGTACGTACATAACCGGAAAGTTCTTGTTTGACTTTTGTGCGGTACATACCTCCGAAAGACCAACGTTCTGCCCAGTTCGGACGATAAGTGAAGGAATAATTTCCCCCCCAGGCCACACCTGTACCGTGAATTTTAAATGAATCGGACAATGCTTGCATATACATCTTTTGGGTGAAATCAATAGTCATGGCTTCGAGTCCCATAGCTAGTGACCATTCATCACTAGCATGTACGGCAATAGTTGGTGTAATCGAAAGGGTTTCCAAATTTACCTCGTAGGCCAAGTTGCTGCCGGTCCAGGTTTGATAATTTTTATATTTTCCGCCTAAACCATAACGCGTAAAAGCTCCAATACCAAAGCTAATTTGCTCACTGAGTTTAGCCGTAGCATATGCGCTAGGCAAAAAGAAAGTTTCATCTTCAAAAGAACTGGTGTTTCCGGCGATGGTGGTAGTGGCTTTCGGGCGCACCAATGTAGCAGATGCTTGTACCTGTACACGATCTAACTCGGTAATGAGAGAGGGGTTTGTGGCCAAAGCAGCAGGTTCGGCGTCACTTGCCATTACGGCCCCACCCATAGCGGTTGTGCGGCCACTGTATTCATACAGGGCAAATCCTGCGCCGTAAGAATTAACGGCTAGGACGGATAAGACGAGTACTGCTAGTTGTTTTATTTTCATAATTGTCTCTCAAGTGTGTTTGTACACAATATACCCCGCTTTACGGGCGGGGTATATAATTTTTAGTTTTGTTTTTGCAAAGCGGTAATTTTGTCATTAGCTACTACACCAAAATAAGTTTTGGTATAGTTTTCCAATAAGTATTTGTAGGCGTCGATGGCTTCTTGTTTGTTGCCGGCCAATTCTTGGCTCATGGCAAGTGTTAAGTAAGCTTGCGGAAGGGCAAAACTTTTAGAATTGTGCGCAATAAATTGGGATGCCGCTTGTATAGCCCCGGCATAATCTTTGGTGGCTTGTAACGAAGCTGCCAACGATAAAGATGCCACCGTGCGGACCATTTTGTTATTAGCTTTGACGAGCTTTTTGTAAACATCAGCCGCCTGAGCATAATTTTCATTAGAATACAAAATATCCGCTTTCAATAATTGGCCATAATTAGCTGCAGATGTATTGGAAAAATCCGTTGCTAATTTGTCGAGCAATTGCATTCCCTCGGCTTCATTGCCGGACATGAGTGTCATTTGTGCTTGGTAGTAAGCCGCCCACGATTTTTCCGTGCGTTGGCGTACATAGGCAGAATAGGCATAACCCAGTACCCAGACAATTACCAAAATAACTAACGCGGTTAAAACCGCTTCTTTGTGTTTTTTGCAAGATTTCCAAATGTTTGAAAAAAAGGAAACGAGGACATCTTTTTCTTCGGCTGTTTGAGCGGAAGAGAGTGATTTTGTTTGTTTATTTGCGTTCGTCATATACCCTTATTATATAAAAATGGAAGCAGGCATGCACGCGGAGTTTACCATTTTTTAAATACAAAAAATACGGCTGCTACTAAGCAGAGGAACCCTACTAAATGGTTCCATTTAAAACTTTCCTTGAAATACCACGCGGAAAATACAGCAAATACAATGAGAGTAAGAATTTCTTGCATTACCTTAAGTTGGGTAACAGAGAAATAATTGCTGCCTATACGGTTGGCAGGGACCTGTAAACAGTACTCAATAAATGCAATACCCCAACTAACCAAAATTACCAGCCACAGTGCGCTGGATTTGAATTTTAGGTGCCAGTACCAGGCTATCGTCATAAATAAGTTGGCCGCAGCGAGTAGAAGAATCGTTTGCCACATATACTTATTATACTAAAAGTAGCATCTAGTCCAAAAGTGCAATTGCAATAAAAACGCGTGCGGATGTGTTTTCCAAAGTAATCCCATTAATTAGTACAATATGATAAATATGAAAAATATTAAATTACTTATCTTTTTGGCAATATTTGTGATTATCGGGCCGGCAAAAGGCAATGCTGCGAAAGTTACGGCTCCTGTCGATCCGGCGGAGCAATCTGTACACGGAGTAACGGCTACGTCAAGCATTGACGGAAACCCTCTTCCTGATGTCAACGGCAGGATTACTTTGCAAGATTGTATCGACTTGGCACTTGCTAACAGTACCAAAGCGGTGAGCGCTTCATTACAAAAACAAATGGCGCAGGTGGAAGTGAACTTGGCTAAGGGAAATTTCTTGCCGACTGCCGAAGTTACCGCCGGCGAAACATACACAACGCATAAAACGTCCGGATCCCCGACGGTAGAAAACCATGCGGGGAATGTGGCGGCTGAAGCTACGTTGTCTTTGCGCGGCGTAACGGATTTAGCCCGTAACGTAAAAATGAAACAGGTGGAAGCAGAACAGGCCGAATTAGAATTTGAAAGTGTGAAAAATGATATTATCCGTACGGTCAAGAAAAATTATTATGCATTGCTTTCAGCCCGACGGACTGTAGATATACGAACGCAATCGCGGGACGTATATAAGGAACAATTTGACCGTACCTCTGAGTATTATGAACTTGGTTTGCGTCCTAAAGTGGATGTAACGACGGCCGAAGTAAATTTAAATAATGAAGAACTTCGTTTAATTCGCGCTAAAAATACGGTTAAAACGGCTTCCGCTACCTTAGCCAATACATTGGGAATTACAACGACCAATATTTTGGATATTGAAGAGGATGAGGGTAAAGAATCATTTGATTTGTCGTTTGAGGAAACAGTTAAAACGGCCTATGAAAACCGCCCGGATGTGGATGTTTCCCGGTTGAATTTGAAATTGAGCCAAATGCGATTAAATCAAGCAAAAGCAGCTTATTTCCCGACGTTATCTTTTATGGCGGGGTTTTCTAAAAATGGCGATGATTTCCATTTGGATAATGAAGACGCTCGCTTGGCCGTTGGGATTGAAATTCCAATCTTTAATGCATTCAAAACGTACAACGGCGTCAAACAAGCGAAACTTAATTTGCAAAGCACAGAAAATAACACGCGTAACTTGCTTAACAATGTTTTCTTAGAAGTGCAAAATGCGTATATAAAGATGGAAGAAGCAAAAGAAAGTATCCCGATAGCGGAATTGAATGCGGAAAAAGCCAAAGAAAATTTAGACCTTGCACAAGGCCGCTATAATGAAGGAATTGGGGATATTATCGAACTGAAAGATGCGGAAGCCGCTTACACGGATGCAGAATTAAGTTTGTTGACCGCTCGGTACGACTATGCTTCTGCGGTGGCTGATTTAAAACAATCCATGGGGACTTATTAATATGATGACGAAAATTAAAAACTTGTTCAAATCAATTTGGACGAAATTTAAAGCAATAGCTTGGTGGTTAAAACTCATTGTTTTAATTTTGTTGGTTATTGCTTTGTGGGGGCTTAAAGCTTGTACGGGCTCCAAACGCCAATTGCCTCCGTATCGCATGGCCAAAGTGGAAAAAGGCGATATTGTGGATATTGTAGAGGCCTCGGGCCCGATTAATCCGGTCAATACGACCCAGATCGGGGCACTTGTGTCCGGGGAAATTCAAAAAATTTATGTGGACTATAACTCGGAAGTAAAAAAAGGAGATTTAATGGCGGTGATTGATCAAACACAAATCTTAGCCAGTTTGGAAGAGGCCAAAGCCGCTCTTTCATCCGCCAAAGAGAGTTACGCTTCCACTAAAAAAGCGTATGATTTGTCAAAGTTGAATTATGAACGTTACAAAGCGCTTTATGCAAAGAATTATGTATCCAAAGTAAATTTGGAAGAATATGAATTGTCTTATGCCAACGCTACCAGTTCTCTCAGTGCAGCGAAAGCCAGTGTGTCGCGTGCGCAAGCCAACTTGGACACGGCAGAAAAGAATTTGTCCAATACGAAAATTGTTTCACCAATCGACGGCGTGGTGCTGACCAAAAAAGTAAGCGAAGGACAAACCATTACAGCCGGGTTCTCTACACCGGAGTTATTTGTAGTGGCGCAAGATTTAACCAAAATGCAGATTGAAGCGAAAGTGTCGGAGGCCGATATTGTGAAGATAAAAGCCGGTCAAGCTGCAGAGTTTACCCTGGACGGTTATATGGGCGAAAAATTTAAAGGAATGGTTCGCCAAGTGCGTACCAATTATGTGGATTCGTCCGGTTCGGGTTCTTCCAGTAGCACTTCCTACACGGTAATTGTAGACGTAGATAACCAAGATCTGCGCTTAAAACCAGGGATGACGGCTACGATGACGATTTACACAACCGATAAAAAAGGGGTACTTACCGTACCGAACGAAGCATTACGCTTTTCCCCCTCTTTTAATAAACAAACGTACGAAAATACGGGCGTTTGGAAAATGGAAAAAGGGCAAGCTCCCAAGCGGGTAGATGTTCAAATTGGTATCATTGCTACCAAGAAAACGGAAATTACCGGTGGAGATATCCAAGAAGGAGATATGGTGATTATCGGTGAAAATAATTTGAAAGCAGTCGGTATGGCGAGAATGACACCTCCTAGAGGAGGTGGCGGCATGGGTGGTAGACGACGTTAGGAGGAAAATATGTCGCTTATTGATACGCGCGATTTGTATAAAATTTACACCGTCGGGGACGTGGAAGTGAAAGCCCTCAATGGGGTCAGTGTTTCCATTGAAAAAGGCGAATTCGTGGCGGTAATGGGGCCCTCTGGTTCAGGAAAATCGACATTCATGAATATTTTGGGATGTTTGGATAAACCCACGCGCGGTACGTATATGTTGGACGGTATTGATGTGACGGCTACGGATTTATCTAAACTGGCAGGCGTTCGTAATCACAAAATCGGTTTTGTATTTCAGGGATTTAACTTAATTAAACGTACGACGGCAATTGAAAATGTAGAGCTCCCTATGATTTACAATCACACGCCGGCAAGTGAACGCCATAAAAAAGCCATGGAAGCATTGGAAGCGGTAGGATTGGCTGCGCGTGCCCATCACTTACCCAATCAGTTGTCCGGCGGGCAACAACAACGTGTTGCCATTGCTCGTAGTTTGGTATGTGATGCCCCTATTATTTTTGCCGACGAACCTACCGGGAATTTGGATACAAAAATGAGTATTGAGGTAATGGATCTTTTTACGCGCCTTAATAAAGAAATGGGTAAAACGATTATTCTTATTACGCACGAGCCGGATATTGCGCAGTATGCTTCCCGTCTCATTAAATTCAAAGACGGACAAAAAGTAAGCGACGAGGTGAAAAAATGATCGATTCTTTTTACGCTATTTTTAAGATTTCGCTAAAAGCCATCTTTGCCAACAAGATGCGTGCCGCGCTGACCAGTTTGGGTATCATCATCGGTGTAGCCGCTGTAATTACGGTATTGGCAGTCGGTTCGGCTACCAAAAAAAGTATTTCAGATCGTTTTTCCAATATGGGTACGAATATCATCTTCCTGCGCCAACCGTGGGATTTGGATGAAAGTATTTCTTCTCCTAAAGATGTGACAATGGATGACGTAATTGCAATTCGTGAAGTTGAAGGAGTAGATGCCGCAGCGCCGTATATCCAGACGAGTTTCAACGTAAAATATAAAAATACGAGTGTTGGATTAAGCGTATTGGCTACAGACACCGATATCTTTAAGGCATATGGTTGGGATGTAGAAAAAGGGCGTCCTTTCTCAGAAAAAGAAATTTCTAACTATACACAGGTAATGGTAATTGGGGCTACATCCGCACAGACGATTTTTGGGGATGTGGATCCGTTGGATAAAACAGTCGTTTTAGACAATATTCCATTTAAAGTGGTGGGTGTCACAAAGAAAACCGGATCTACTGGATTTGGGTTTAATATTGATGAAGGAGCGCTCATTCCGTATACCACCGGGAAAGTAAAGATGAATGCGGGTGGATGGAGTAATTCTAATCGTCGGGCACTGGACCGCGTAGTCATTAAAGTGTCGGATTTTAATAAAATCGAAAATACAAAAGTAGATATTCAAAATACGGTACGCAATACACACCACATTCATCCGTTGGGAAAAGACGATTTCCAATTGGATGATATGGCCTCTTTTGTGGAACAGGCCAAAAGTACAGCTACAACCATGAGCTTATTTTTAGGAATTATCGGTGCGGTATCGTTACTGGTAGGCGGTATAGGCGTCATGAACATCATGCTAGTATCTGTTACAGAGCGTACCCGGGAAATTGGTATCCGTATGGCTATCGGTGCTACCAGCTGGAATATCCGCTTGCAATTTTTAGTGGAATCTATGACGCTTTCTTGTTTGGGCGGTTTAATAGGAATTATCTTGGGAATCATATTTACAGTTTTTGTGGCAAAATATATGTCGCTCTCAGCAGAGTTGTCTGTATGGGCGGTATTAGTGTCGGCCGGATTTTCTGCGGCTACGGGGATTTTCTTTGGCTATTACCCGGCGTATAAGGCCTCGAAACTCACTCCGATTGATGCGTTGCGCTACGAATAATAAATAAAGTGCAATAAAATTAAGATACTATGTGTTATAACTATGTGGAGCCAATCCTATGATGGATAAAACAGATGATGAATTGGTTTTGCTCTTTAAGCAAGGTTCCAACGAAGCCTTTGAACAGCTAGTGCTGCGTTATAAAAATTCATTGTACCAGTATATTTTATCAATGGTACAAGATGAAGGAGCCGCCGGAGATTTGTTTCAAGAAGCATTTTTAGCTTTCTTCCGTCATGCGGCTGATTACAAAGCACAAGGGAAATTTAAAAGTTGGTTATTTTTAACGGCTCGTAATAAAGTGTTTAATTATTTACGGGATGAGAAAAAAATAACTTCGTTGGATCAAACGGATGAAGAAGGTAATGCGTTTCTGCATGATACATTACCAGACGGATCCCCCTCCATGTTAGAGGCGCTTTCCGCCCAAGAAACGCAAACAATCATCCAACAAGCGGCGGAGCAGTTATCTCCCCGCCAGAGAGAAGTAATTTATTTGCGCCAGTATTTGTCTTTTAAGGAAATGGCAGAATTGTTGGACCGCCCTTTAGGCACCGTTCTTGCGGATTGCCACCGGGGCATACAAAAAATGCAAAAGATAGTAGCGGCCCAACTTAACGCACAGGGAGAATGTATATGAAATGCGAACAAGTGATTTTGTATGCAAACGGGGAATTGACCGGCGACGAAAAAATCGCATTCGAAGCACATTTGCAAACGTGCGGTCAGTGTCGGGCAGAGTTGCAATTTTTGCAAAAGGCAGACGAAGCATTGATTGCGAAAGCCGTTCCTGAAAAGGTAGTAGATTCTTTGTTTGCACAAACGACAAGAAAGAAAAAATGGTTTTCCGGCTGGAAACCGATAGTTGCGGGGGTATGTGCTGTGGGGTTAATCGGTATAATGGTTTTCCCCCGCCCGGACGGATCCACTCAGCAAAGAGAAGTGACAGGTTATATGAGTGAGTATTTGGACGCGGATTATCAATCCTTTGCAAATGACTTGGATGTATTCGAAATGTATTTTTAAGGAGGAAGGATATATGAAGAAATTTATTCTGATGTTTGCGGCGGTGTTACTTGTAGTTCCGTCCTTTGCTCAAGAGACAACTGCTCCGGTTAAACCGGAAGGTCGTCTGCAGCTAATGCAAGAAGGAGATCGTCATGAAGCTTTCCAAAAAGCTCGTAAAGAGCAAATGGAAAAAATGAAAGCGACCCAGGAAAAGGCCGAGAAATTAGTCAAAGAATACAACAAACTCAAAGACGGAAAAAAGAAAGACGCTAAAAAAGCTGAAATTACGGAATTAGTTGCCTCCATCCGCGAAGATCAATTGAAATTTAATGAAAAGCAATTGGGGCAATTTGAAGACCGATTGGGCGATATGAGAAAAGGGCTTGCCGCAGAGAAGTCTGCCGAAGCTAAAAAAGCTTGGGTTGATCAAAAAACAGAGCAGCTTATTGCCAAAGAAGGTGATATGAAAGTTCTTTTTGACCGTGTCGGTAAAGGTCCGCACATGTATGGCCAAAAAGGACCGGGTTGCCCGGGTATGGAAAGGAAAAAAGGTCACAGATTCTTTGGTAAAGGCGGCAAATGCCCTTGTGCCAAAGAAGGGGAAAAATTCGAAGAAGGAAAAGATTGCAAATGTGGCAAACATGGCGGAAAATTTCACAAAGGCCCGCGTGTAGGAATTAATCCTCCCCCGCCGCCTGTGAAAGAAGTAAAATAGTTTGAGCCGTATAAAAAATTCCCGGTAAATTTTACCGGGAATTTTTTATTTGAGCGTTACTTATTTCAGCAAATCAGCCCAGGCATCTCTTTCAGCTTTCACTTGCGTTTTGGCCGTGTCGATTTGTTTTTGAACTTGGTTTTGCACGGTTTGAGAGTTAGCGGCTGCTTCCGCCACAGCTTTGGCGGTTTGGTAGGATTGTTTGGCCTGTTCCAATTGTTGGCGCGTTTCAGCGGATTTCTGCAACGCTTGTTCCAACGTTATGGGTTGAGCCGTATTGCTCGTGGTGGTGGTACCGGTGGTTGCGCAAGCCGCAACAAATACACTGGCAATGCACATGCACAATAAAGTTTTTTTCATAGCACAACTCCTTTTTAATAAGTTTAATTTATTGTATAAATTATCTGGTTAAAAGTGCAATTGGCTTGAATTTTCTTTGCTATAATAAAAAAGATGAAAGAGAAAGAGTTTCCCCCCTTCTATAAGGCACTTAAATCATTTGCCAGGAAGAAAAATACCCTTTGGAGTACTCCGGGCCATGCCAGCGGCCATGGGCTCAAAGACAGCCCCGCCGGGCGTGATTTTTACGAATTTTTTGGGCATAATCTATTTTTAGCCGATGTATCTAGCAGTGTAGGTGAACTTGGGTCTATTTTAGAGCACCAGGGACCGCCGGCTGAGGCGGAAAAACGTGCGGCGGAGGCCTTTGGAGCGGATATCACTTTCTTTGTGTTGAATGGTACTTCTACCGCTAATAAAATAGTGTTTTTTGCCACCGTTTCGCCGGGCGATTTGGTGTTAGTGGGGCGTAATTGCCATAAGTCCATCATGCACGCAATTATCATGAATGAGGCCGTTCCAATTTATTTGACCCCAAAAGCTTGCTCTTACGGGCTTATCGGCCCGGTAGATTTTAATCAATTTATGCCTGCCTCTATCCGTGCAAAAATTTCTTCCAGCAAATTGGCTTCTAACAAGAAAGCGGCTAAGGTGCAATTAACTGTTTTAACTAATTCTACCTACGACGGTCTTATTTACCACGCGGATAAAGTAAAGGCCACGTTGGCTCCTTCGGCACGGTTTTTATTGTTTGATGAGGCCTGGTATGCTTATGGCGCTTTTCACCCGTTCTACGAACATCGCTATGCGATGAGTCCTTCTTCTAAAAGACGATTGCCGGTATTTGCCAGTCAATCGACACATAAATTATTGTTGGCATTTTCCCAAGGATCTATGTTGCATTTTCGGCAAGGAAATGAAAAATTAGATGAGCAAGGATTGGTAGAGGCCAATCTAATGCACGCCAGTACGTCGCCGTTTTATCCGTTGTTTGCTTCACTAGATGTGAATACACAAATCATGAAAGATAGTGGGTACGAGCTTTTAAATAAAGCACTTCATACGGCTTTGCGTTTTCGCCGTGCTGTATCGCGGGCGCATAAACGATATCATCGCAGCGGAGAATGGTGGTTCCAAGTATGGCAGCCGTCTAAAAAATTGGAATTGGACCCGGCAGATTGGCAGTTAAAGCCCGGAGACCGTTGGACCGGAATGGATATTAAGCCGGAAGATGATTATATTTTAGACCCGCTTAAAGTAACCTTGCTGACTCCGGGGGTGGAGCCAGATGCTTCTATGACGAATTTTGGGGTGCCGGCGTGTGTGGTTTCTAAATATTTGCAAGCCCGGGGAGTTGTGCCGGAAAAGACCGGATTTTACAATTTACTTTTTCTGTTCGCGCCCGGCGTAAGTACGGAGCGTACCGCTGAACTTTTGCGGATTTTGCACGATTTTAAATGGGAATATACGGACAATGCACCTCTTTCAAAGTGGTTTCCGAAAATATATGAAGAACATCCGGAAATTTATGGGAATATAGGGTTGGCGGATTTGTGCCGCAAGATGCACGTACAACTCAAAAAATATGACATCATGCGCCGTTGTGCCACACTTTATACCCATCTGCCTGAGCAAGCTGTGGCGCCGCATAAAGCGTATTATGGCTTATCCGACGGGAAAACGGAATATGTCCGCTTGCAAGATGCGCCGGGCCGTGTGAGCGTGTTAATGATTTTGCCCTATCCGCCGGGTGTGCCGGTTATTATGCCCGGAGAGCGTTTCCCGGCGGCAGATAGCCCGATTATGAAATTTTTACATTTGAATGAAACGTGGGATAATTTATTTCCGGGATTTGAAACTGAATTTCACGGTATTAAAAAAACGTGGGAAGACGGTAAAGTAGTTTATTGGGTTTGTGTACTCAACAAAACAAAGAAAGGCAAAGCCGCTTAAAGGAGATAAAAATGAGTGAATTAAAAGAGGCAGCACATTTGATTAAGAACGCACAGTACGGGGTTGTTTTTACCGGTGCCGGAGTGAGTGTGGAAAGCGGTATTGCCCCGTTCACAGGAGCGGGTGGTTTATGGAATCAGTACGATCCAAAATTTATTGAAATTAATTTTTTCTTGTCGGACCCAAAACGAAGCTGGGAAGAAATGAAAAAAATATTTTTTACCGATATGGATGAGGCCATTCCTAATAAGGCACACGAAGTGATTGCAAAATTAGAGCAAAAAGGAATGATAAAAGGTGTTATTACGCAAAATATCGACGGGCTTCACCAAAAAGCTGGCAATAAAAATGTGCAAGAATTTCACGGTACGATTAAAACGCTTTCGTGTGGTGTGTGCGGTCGAAAATACAATTTAGAAGATGTAGATATTGAAAAAGTCCCCCCGCTTTGTATGTGCGGACATGTACTTAAACCGGACTTTGTTTTCTATGGAGAAGGCATTCCCCCACGGGCATATGAAAAATCGTTGGAAATGGCCCAAAATGCCGATGTAATGATTATTGTGGGAACGGCTGGGCAAGTGATGCCGGCGTGTAGTTTGCCACTAACATCAAAGCAGTTTGGGGCAAAAATTATTGAGATCAATCCGCAACCCTCTTCTTTTACGGATTCGATCACCGATTATTATTTCCCACAGAAAGCAACGGAATTTTTTGCGGAACTGGCAAAGGAATTGAAATTATAAAAAAGCCCCGAAAGGGGCTTTTTTAAATGGTTTGCATTTTTTGTTGAACTTCTTGCTCGGTGTGTTTCATTGCCGTTAGTGTTTTGTCAAACAATTCTTCTAACGTCCAACCCAGCATTTCGGCTCCCTGTTGGATAACATCGCGAGAGCAACCGGCAGCAAATTTTTTGTCCTTAAATTTTTTCTTTAAACTGGACACTCCCATATCGCTTACGCTTTTGGAGGGGCGCATTTTAGCTGCTGCCCCGATAAGCCCAGTTAATTCATCGGTGGCAAACAGTACTTTTTCCATCATATGTTCCGGTTTGGTATCTACGCAGATGCCATATCCGTGGCTGCAAATAGCACGGGTTAAATCGTTCCCGGCGTTAATTTCGGCAAGTAGTTCGGGCGCTTTTTTACAATGTTGTTGCGGGAACTTCTCAAAATCTACATCGTGCAGTAAGCCGCATAAGGCCCAGAAGTCGGCCTCGTCCGTAAATCCTAACGTGTTGGCTAAATCGCGCATGACGGCTTCCACGGTGAGCGCGTGTAGTAAATGAAACGGCTCTTGATTGTACTTTTTTAAAAGAGAAAGGGCTTGTTCTCTTGTAATAGATGTATTCATAAAACCTCAGAAAGGCGCAAAAAGCCGCCCCGAAAGGCGGCACGTACAAATTATTTTTTGGTGGGTAAGAGATAGAATACGAGCAATGCAATCCAACCAATTAGCGGAACCAGACCAATCAAAATCCACCAACCGGAGAAACCGGCATCACGTATACGGCGAACGGCAATGGCCAAACAAGGGATAAGGATTAACAGATTAATTAACCACATGATAAACCCTTGTCCGAGAATCTTACCTAAAAGATACATGACAACGACGTTAATTAAAACGAATATCCAGAACTGAGTTCGGGTAGCACGACCCATAAAGTCAAAATAGTGCTTGGTGAATACGTCCAAATAATATGTTTTTATTGCGTTCATAGAGCCCTCCTTTTGGCTACCATAAGAATACAATAAAATATTGTCAATTTGCAAGTGGATTTTGGGGAGTATTTGCCCAACGGTATAGCAATTGTTCTTCTTGTGCGGTTAAATGAAAAATTTGAGCGGTAAGATGAAATATTTCACGTTCTAAAGCGGATATACCTTTAGGATGGGAAGAATCCTTTAAAGTGGTAATTTTGCGGGCGTAGCGCGATAATGTTTTGCATTGCTCAGCAGATAGTTTCGGTATAGGTAATTGGCTTAAGGGTTGGGCATATAATTCCAAAAGATCCCCCTTGCGTTTGCCTTTATAATAAAGCCATAGGTGGGTAAGCGGACTGTTGAGTAGTGCCAAAATGGCCCACAACGTATATCCTGCTTTCGGATGTGAAATGAAATATACATCACTGCTGGCATACCATGGGCCGTCACAATAGGCAAAGCAAGGTTTTTTTGCACGATGCGGACAGACCAGTTTTTCCCCTTCAAAATTCATTTTTCGCCGGACGGAACCAAACCAATATTTCCCTGCCGCCAGCTGGTGTTGGATGCCGTTGTTATTTTGTCGGCGTGCCATTAGGACCGGTTTAAATCGGGCTAAGTGAGCAAGTAAGTGCGGATAGCGGGCGAGATTTAAATCCCGGTCGTTGGGATAAAAGCAATCAATCAGCCAGTGGGCAGGAGTGCAAGACACACGATACGGAGCGATGACAGAATTCTTAAAAAAAGGTTTTATTTTTTGACGTTCATATTTGTTAAGTATCAGTTGGTTTTTTTCTTCATCGGACAGGACGAAAACCCCGTCTCCTTTTTGAACTCCGGACAATTTAAATTTACGCAAATGTGCGGCAGAAATTTTATCACATCCGGTCATCAGCCCATTGCTGATTTTCACTACGTCTCCCAAAGTGCGGGGCATTTGGGCCATTTTTTGGAGTACATCGGAGAGTAACGGAGAAATTTCCTGTGCTATTTGCGTACGTAAAAAAACATTTTTACCTTCCCATAAGCAGGTGGGCGGAATCTTTATTTTTTTTATGCCTACACAACAAGGGATGTCTTTGGGTTGGTTTAAAAAAACGGAAAGTAATGTGTGAGGGCTTGCATCCGGGAAAAGCATTTTGCCGTTAAAATCGAGCAAACGCAAAAAAGTGATGGAGTTTTGCATCGTTTTTCGTAAATAAAAAGCCCCTTGTGCCGTGGAAAAATAAGGTGGTGTGAGAAATCCTCCGATTCCTTCCGGCTTGAGAAGATGTATGGCTAAATGAAAAAACAAATAAGAAAGATCACTTTTTGGCTTGATATAAGCACTCCATAACGGATTTTGATGTAAGGATTTGAAGAGAGTAGCATTATTTTTTTGCCCAATATACGGAGGATTGGAGAGGATAATATCAAATCCTCCTTTTTTGAATACGGCCGGAAAAGCAGTTTTTAAAATGCTGTGTCCTCGTAACGTACCGAGTGAATCCCCCCGGGATGTAGACAACGTTAGCGGTTTTCCCCCTGTGAGCAGTTGCGCACGGAATTGATAATCTTCCAGGGCTCCAGCGCAAAGGTCCGCTGCGTAGAGTTGATGTTGAAAGATATGACGTAAAACAGTTTTTTCTTTTTGATGGGTTTGAGCGCCAATTCTTTTGGCTAATTCTAAGGCAAAGGGGAGAAGAAGTCCCCCCGCTCCGGCGGCTGGGTCTAAAATGCGTAATGAACGGAGTGCGTGTGCGGAAAGAGGACCACGCGTGTTTTCTAAAGCATCCAGGGTTTCTTTGGCAAGCAGTTGTGCCAGTGACCACGGAGTGTAGAAGACGCCTTTTGATTTTCTACCGTCGGTGGAGGTTTCTCGCAAGAGTGCTAAAATTTCCGGAGTAAAAGCATTGGGCGTTCCGTCGAGACTGGGAACTTGATTTTCTAAAATAGGGAGTACGGTTTTGAAAACATCGCGGGGAACAGTACCGTAATTGTTACCGGGATCAAAAGTTTCCTGTAATAATATGCGCAGATGACGGGAAGCGGTTAGCGGCTCAAAACGAAACGGTTTCAATGCCGCTTGTAACGCATGTAGAATACGATGGTTCATAAGGTTATTATAAAAGAAAAGAAATCATTCTTCAAGCGACGGACAAGGAATCCTTTAGCGGGTATTTGATTTTCAAATACTGGATTTTTTTTTGTTATCGTAGAAAAGCAAAAGAGTTCATAAAAAAGGCGGGCATTTTCTGCCCGCCTTTTTGAGTTATTTCAATTTTTTCCCTTGTTCTAAGAGCAATGTGTAAGTAGTTACTTCTGTTACTTCAGCAGGGCCAAAAAATTGAATCGGCCCCGGGAAGACGAATTGGTCTTCTATCGCCCATATAGTGCGGTATTTGGTCAAGTATTTGAACGGTTCGCCTTTGAGTTCTACCAGTGCTTTTTTGATGACGGGTTTTTCTTTGCCTTTGCGGCGTTCAATATTCATCATCATGGTAAGCGGAATGCCGCCTACTTCCCAATCCGTAGCTTTTTTAGTCAATTTTCTGACGGAGGATAAGTAGCCAGTACATTTGTTAAGTGCCAGTACAGCCGCGTTGTAACCTAATGCATAGGTGTAGTTGGCATCAAAAGTGGAAGGCACCCCGCAACGTCCTTCATATCCGAAGAAATGCGTGAGGGCGGAGAACTTGCCACTATATTTGCCGGCTTTTTTAAGTTCTGCCAGACGCGTTTTAATCATTTCTACAAGCAGTTTTTCAGTTTCAATTAAAGATACCTGTACGTTCCCGTGAGGGTCGCGATCCAACATGAGTTGACTGGCGATGGCGGCGGGAAGCGATTTCATTAAATCTGCCAATTTTTTGGGGAGTTTGGAAAGGATAAACTCTTTCTTTTCTCCTAAAGTGTTCAATTTGGAAAGGGCGGCTTCATTATCGGCCAATGTATCGTTCAGCGCGCTGATGAGCTCTTTCATCTCCGGGATGAATTCAATGAGCCCTTCCGGCACGAGGACAATACCGTAATTTTTACCGGCTTTGGCACGTTTGACGATTAAGTCCACTAAGTTGTTGACCACTTGCCCGAGTGTCATTTTTTTAGCCAGGACTTCTTCCCCTACTAATACGACGTTCGGATGCGTTTTTAAACCAACTTCTAGTGTGATATGCGAAGCGCTGCGTCCCATTAAGCGAACGAAGTGCCAGTACTTGCGGGCAGAGTTCATATCGCGTTCAATGTTACCTACGAGTTCTGCGTAAATTTTGGTGGCTGTATCAAAACCAAAAGAGGCCTCGATTTGTTTGTTTTTCAGATCACCGTCAATCGTTTTCGGTACCCCGATAACACTAATATCTACTTTGTGTTGTTTGAGATATTCCGCAATCACACAGGCGTTAGTGTTGGAGTCATCCCCCCCTACTACAACGAGAGCATCCATTTTATTTTTCAGTAAATTATCTTTGGCAGCTTTTAACTGATCCGGCGTTTCAATTTTGGTGCGACCCGATTGAATCAAATCAAAGCCACCTGTATTGCGGTAATCTTTCATCAAAGCCGGGGTAATTTCAATAAATTTATTGTCAACGATTCCACTGGGACCACCCAAAAAGCCAAAGAGTTTGTTTTTGGCGTTTGCTTTTTTAAGTCCATCCAAGAGGCCGCCGATTACGTTGTGGCCGCCCGGGGCTTGTCCGCCGGAAAGCACTACGCCTACGCGCACTGCTTTTTTGGTAATGGCTGCATTGTTGCCTTTTACGAAGGTTACTTCCGGCAAACCGTAGGTATTAGGGAAAATCTTTTTAACGGTAGCTTGATCCGCTACGGATTTTGTGGCCTTACCGAGCTTCGGTTTTACGAAGGCCGGGCCTTTTTTAAGGATACTGGGCAACGTAGGTTGAAATTTACCGCGTGCCGATTGCAACTCTGAACAAGCGCATTTTTTTGTAGGCATTGTTTCATCTCCTAATAAGTTAAACTTCTATATAAAAATTATACAAAATCCGTGTGTGGAAACGATGCCAAATGAAGTATAAGTAAAAATTAATTAGATAAATCTTTTATAAATTTGGACACTTCTGTTTGCAGAACAGAAAGAGGAATGTCTTTTACAGATTCATTCCCTTGTAGAAACCGGCTGGAATTTTGTGCGGGTGCCCAAAAAGAATAGTTGTAAGGGCCGGGACGATCCCCAGCGTAAAAAATGAGAAGCTTTTTATGGAAGCAATCCGCTAAGTGTACAATTCCCGTATCTACACTGATAACTCCTGAAGATTGCCCAATAAATGCGGCTGTTTGAAAGATAGATGTGGACGTAAAACGCAATATATTTTGCAAGGTCGGAAATTGATTTTTATAATCTAATACTACCGCGGGGATGTTGGTAGAACGCAAGGTGTCTAGAATGGTTTGAATTTGTAAGGAAGAGAGATTTTTGTATTCCATCGACCCTGTCGGATTTATTACCCAAAATTTATTTGGTTGTAAATTGTGTTTTTGCAAAAATTGTTGAGCATATTCGCTATCTTGAGTGGGTATGGGAAATTCATAAGAGGTGTCGACCTCTTGTGCCCCTAATTGCTTTAACATACGGATGAATGTTTGCTGTATGGGCTGCGTGTAGTCATAGGGCGGTAAAAGTGAATGGGGCAAAAGGATGCTATATAATTGATTGAATGGGGTGTGTACAGTATGTGGAAGAATTACTAAATCGTATTTCTCTATCCAACTATGTGCAAGCATTTTAAGCAAGGCCCATACAATACCCGGCCGGAAATAGCGATAGATGTTATCGGGCGATTCCAAAGGAGGTAAGGATATGAGTTTGTCTATATGGGGATTATGGGTAAAAAATTGATCGCTGGGGGCAAAAGTAGCTACCGTGAGAGATGCTTGAGGAAATAATTTTTTGAGTTCCCGTAGCACAAAAGTATGAATGATGGAATCTCCTAGGCAGATATCCAATCGAAAAAAAAGGATTTTTTTAGGGTTTTTAATCAAGGATATATTTTTCACTTGCATTTATCAGCTATCGTGACAACAAATTATCACGGTACCTTCTCTGCAGTAGCTTTAAAATCAATCTCGCAGAAAATTCAATTTACCCCCAATAGGAATCGAACCTATATCATCCGCTTAGAAGGCGGGTGCTCTATCCATTGAGCTATGGGGGCATCTATTATTATTCTACTAAAAAAACGGTGAATATACAAAATGATGGGCGGTAAATTGGAGCGATTGGGTTTAAAATGCTACAATACAATGAGCGTTTGAGGAATGTTTTATGGTAAAAAATTTATCTTTTTCGTATTCGAAAATGGGGATGTATAAAGAGTGTCCTCAAAAGTATAAGTTTCGTTATATTCACATGATTCCGGAGCAGCCAAAGTACTATTTTGCGTTCGGTACGGCGCTACATAGTGTCATGGAATTTATCTATAACCCCGAAAAAGAAGATTTCCCTACTCTGCAAGAAGCTCTGTTGTATTTCGATACTGTTTGGAATAAAACAACATACGAACAAAAAGGGTATGCTTCCATAGACAAAGAATTGGAGGGATACGCTGAAGGACGACGTATCATTCAGTCCTATTACCGAACCTATACCGGAAAATTTATTCACCCCCTTTCTACGGAATTGAAAAGCACGCTGGATATCGATGGGTTAAATCTAATTAGTATTGTAGACCGGATGGATTATTTGGGCGATGGACTTATAAAAATTTTAGATTATAAGACGGGTAAGACGGTGCAACGTGAACCGGACCAACTTTACATGTATCAAAAAGTAGTAGAAAATTCTCCTCTTATCAAAACGCTTGTACAACAAAAGGATCCTTCCGTTAAGAAAGTGCGTGTGGGACAATTAAGTTTCTATCACTTGCCGACGTTGCATGAGATGACTTTTGAGCGCGCTCCCGATAAAGAAATTTTTGAATTTTGGCAAAAAGTATTAAATGTGGCAGATTGTATTCGGGCGGGCAAGTTTGATCCCACGCCGGGGGAGCAACAATGCCGGTGGTGTGATTATCGCAATTTATGCCCGGTATTTACCGGGAAGGAATATGCCGGGGGAAATGCTGCGGTTGTGTCTTTCAAAAAGAAAACGATTTTAAAATCCGAACCTTTACCTTTGTCCGAACAAGATGAACTTTCCTCTAAAATTGATCGGTACGGTGATTTGTTAAAGGAAACCGAACAATTACGAAAAGACATCATCCAACTCATGAAGAAAAATAAATTCTCCCGCCATTTCGGTCAACATTATCGTGCGGAATTAAATTGTTTGGAAAAAATGGAATTTACGGATAAAGAGAAAGTTATAGAATTTTTGCGTTCTTCTCAATTGCTGGGCAAAGTGCTTGTTCCGACTCAAAGTACAATTGTTGGGCTTTTAACAGATCCTACAATACCGACGAAAACGAAAAATGAGTTGAAAAAACTTGCTAAAAAAGTAGAACACGAAAATTTAACGCTTGAACCAACGGAATAGCGGCATATCATGTTAGTGTTGGTAGATTTTAAGAACGGAAATATATGGGGCAATATATCATATCGTTAGATATCGGAACATCCAGTATTCGTGCAGCAGCTTTTGCACAGGAGGGTCCCGTATGCATGAAGGCATTGCCGCTCCTTCCGCATCGTCCAAAAGCGGGATATTCGGAATATGAAGCCGAAACGTTGTTATCAACGGCTATGAAAGTGCTTCATCAAGTGTTAGAGGAAGTGGGGCCAGCTCAAGTAAAGGCCTTGGGAATTTCTTCTCAGCGTTCAACGGTCGTTTTATGGGATAAAAATACTGGCCAGGTATTGGGCCCTATTTTCACATGGGAAGACGGACGTGCTTTAGAACAATCTCAACAAGCGGCTATTTCCCAAGAAGAGTTACACGCATGTACGGGACTGTATAAGACGCCTTATTTTTCAGCTCCTAAAATAGCATGGATGTTGGCGCACCTGCCGCAGGTGCAAGCAGCCCAAAAGAGCGGGACGCTTTGTGCCGCGCCTATTGCTACTTTTTTGATTTGGAAATTAACAAAAGGGGCTGTTTACTCAACGGATGTTACGTTAGCACAGCGTACACTCTTATTGGATATTCAAACAGGAAAATGGAGTGACAGATTGTGTAACGCCTTTTCAATTTCCCCCTCTATTTTGCCTTCCTTAAAAGCTTCTGTAGATGATTACGGCGTCTATACCTACAAGGGTGTCTCTATCCCTATCCGGGTCTGTGTGGCCGATCAACAGGCCGCTAGTTCCGCATTAAAGGCCGGGCAAATGTGTATCAATTACGGAACAGGGGCCTTTGTGTTGCAACATATGGGAATGCAAGGGAAGGTGTTGCCGGGATTGTTAACATCATTGGCCCCTTCTTCTGCGGAAAGTCCCTTGCAGTATTTACTGGAGGGACCTGTTAACGCGGCGGGAAGTGCTTTTTTATGGCTCAATGCTCGTGGAATAAAAATTGATATGAACCGCCTAGATGCCATTTGTAAGGAATCTTTGCACCCGTTGCGGATCTTGCCTGCGCTTGGCGGATTGGGAGCTCCTTATTGGAATTTTTCACTGTCTCCGGTTGTCCTAGGAGAAAATGCCCAAACCACAAATGCCGATTGGGCGGCGGGATTGGTTCAAGGAATTTGTTTTTTGATATCGGATATTGTGCAATATATGCGATTACATCAGGTAACAGTACAAGGGCCTATCGAAGTAACGGGTGGACTTTCCCAAAGTGCTTATTTAGTGCAATTCCAAGCGGATGTATTGCAGCAGTCGTTGTTACGTAGTAAAGAGGTTGAGGCCACTTTGTTAGGGGTGGCGCGGTTGCTTGGTAATAACATTCTTCCGAGTGCCGAAGCAACCTTCCATCCAAATATTTCTTCCGGCCAAGCCGATACGTTATATCAGCAGTGGCAGCAATTTGTAGCAACCAGTATAAAATAAAAAAAGCCCTGGTGTTAGCCAAGGCCTTTTTTAATTTCATTTCTATTAATTGTCGTACATAACGGTTGTATGCGGAACTGCTTTAAGTGCACGGATGTGTGCCTCTTCTTGGGCTAATTGTTGCTCTAAGTTTCTAACTTCCGCCAATCGGGCAGCTTGTTCTTGCAAAGTTTGTTGTTGTACTCCCTGTAATTTAACTCTCAGTACGCCTTGGGTCATAGAGCCCGGTAATTTCTTACCAGCCAATGTAAAAGCATTTTCCCCTTGTCTGTTGATAGCCCCAATGTTGCATTCCTCGTGGCTGAGGAAGAACAATGCTTTTTGGTCATCTTGTGCAAGGATGGCTGCCATCAAAGGAGTATTGCCCTGTAAGTCAACGTGGTTGATGTCAGCCCCACGCAATAACAGTTGATGGGCCGATTGAGTGGTAGGGGCATAGATGGAATAGAACAAGGGTGTGCGGTTTAAATCATCCGGTTGATGAAGACGAATTGTTTTTTGACGAAACAACCGATTGAGGATGTTTAAATTATCTTTGGCCACTGCATACATAAGCGGGGTCATCCCATGGTTATCAGTCGCATTTACATCTGCTTTTTGTTTTAAGAGAAGACGTACAGCTTCATCTTGATCATGCTCAATGGCATACATTAATGGGGTTCTTCCTTGAGCATCTGGAATGTCCGGGTCTGCTTTATACTTTTGAAGAAGTAATTGTACGATGTCGTCGTGGCCTTCAGCGACGGCTGCCGCTAAAGGAGATAATCCAGAAGAAGGAATACGGTAGTTCGGATCGGCTCCGTTTTTGAGAAGCACTTTGGCTTGTTCGGTATATCCTTTTTGTGCAGCGTGCAAAAGCGGAGTCATACCGGTACTATCCGGTAAGTTGATTCCTGTTTGATTTTTTTTGCTTAGAATGTTTACCATTTCCGGGTTTTCTGCCAAGGCAGCATATGCCAAAGGATCTTTGCCCATATTATCAGAAACGGTGGAATTCGCACCGTTATCAATTAAGAATTTTACTACATCCGTATGCCCGGCTGCGGAAGCTGCAATCAAAGGGGTAACACCGAAACTGGAAGACAAATTTACGTCGGCACCTCCCACATTTACCAATAATTTTACGATAGCCAGGTTGCCTTTTTCAGCGGCAACAGACAGGGGAGTTACGCCCGCATAGTTGCGTTCGTTGGCATCTACATGAGAGTAAAGCAAGGTACGTACACTATCTTCATCATCAGCTTTTACTGCGCGCATCAAAGAGGTATCATATACTTTTTTAGTTTTCAATAAGGGACGTTCTCCCAGTGTAGTGCTTGGATATTTTTTTTGTTCTGCCCCAAAGACAGATCCACGGTAAATGTCGCCGGGAATGTTATTGTTTTGGGCGGCTTGAATAGCAAGAGTGCGTTGCTGTTGGATATAAGCTTGCGTAGCACTTTCTTGTGCTAACAAAGGTAAAGCTATAAAAGAAAAAACTACGAGTAAGTTAATTTTTTGCATATAATTCTCCCCTCTAGAATTCCTTCACTTTCTATTATACTCATTCGTACAAAAAAATGCAAAAAGAAAGCATAATCCAAAAGGAGTAGTAAAAAATATAGCAAAGTTTTTTGCCAAAAACTTGCTTTTATATAAGTTAGGATGTTAAGATGTAAGAGTAAAAGATTTCATCCTAGAACCTTTCGATTTACCCCCCGAATGGTTCTAAAGCATATCCCGCACAAGCGGGATATGCTTTTCTATGCAGCAATATATTGTTAAAGGTCAGACCTGACAGAACAATCCCCCGGTTAACGCCGGGGGATTGTCATATTCCAGATTTTATACCATTTACGGGAAAAATATCTTTCCTTTATAGGTATGATTATAGCGCAATGGAGCTTACCGGGCAGGTGCCAGCGCAAGCGCCACATTCAATACATTTGGTTCCGTCAATTTTGCGATGTCCATCTACTTCGCTGATAGCGGAAACCGGGCAGGCGGGTTCACAAGCACCGCAATTGATACAAACTTCAGGGTTTACTTTATAAGCCATAAGTGTCTCCTATTGTTCAAAATTCTACATTCAAATTATACCAAAAATCACTCGTAATTTGTTTTTATCGTCGGGTTACTTCTCTTGCATCTGAAAGAGGAGTTTGGTACAATATAAAAGTAAGGAAGGACTAACTTTTATGGAAAAAGAAACATCACGTTCGCTTTATCAATTAAAACCTGGTAATACCGCTAAAGTAAAAGAAATACAAACGGATGCTAAAATGGCAGAAAAATTGGCTGCTATGGGGATTGTGCGCGGGCAATTTATCACGCGCAAAAAAGGTTCAAGCCCGGTAGTGGTTAATGTGTCGGATACGGAAGTAGCTATCGGCAGAGAAACAGCTAAAAAAATTTTAGTAACGGCAAAGAAAAATACATTCCTTTTGGCCGGTAATCCCAACGTAGGAAAAAGTTTAATCTTTTCGCGTTTGACGGGGATTGGTATTATTTCCTCCAATTTTCCCGGTACGACGGTAGGATTGAATTACGGACAAACACATTTTGAAGGAGAGGCCTACGATATTATTGATATTCCGGGGCTGTATCGCTTGGAAGAAGAATGGCGTATTGAAGGGAAAAAACGCAATCTATTCAAAGAATTGGAATACGATTTTATTGTGTGTGTGGCGGATGCTTCGCATTTAGAACGTAATTTGTTTTTTGTGTTGGAAATTATGCAACTCAAAAAACCGGTTATCTTGATGCTTAACAAATTTGATGAAGCTCAACGGAAAGGAATTTTAATTGATGTTAAAAAATTATCAAAAGCATTAGGAATTCCGGTTATACCGGCTGTAGCTACCACGGGAGAGGGCCTCAAGGAATTAGAGAAGGAAGCTGTGAAGTTGGCCAATCGGGACTCTATAGAATACAATTTAGAGATTCCCCCCTCCTCCGAAGAAAAATGGCATGTGATTGGGCGCATTATTGAAGAAGTACAGCAAGTAAAACATAAACATCCTTCTTTCTGGGAACATTTACAAGGTTGGGCCACGGCTCCGGCTACTGGTTTACCAATAGCTCTTATTGTGTTAGTGGTATCTTTCTTTTTAGTTCGATTCGTAGGAGAGAATTTAATCAATCTATTGGATCCTCTTTATGAAAATTATTATCTGCCGTTTTTGTCTAAAATTTTGGAACCGTTCAAAGACAGTGCCTTTGGGATGATTTTGTTAGGAGACGGCGGCGAAACCTACTTCGGTGTTCTAACGGATGGGCTGCATATTGCATTGATTGATGTAATGTCTTACGTATTGGCTTTTTATGCGTTAGTCGGATTTTTAGGTGAAATCGGATATTTGCCGCGTTTGGCAGTATTACTCGATCGCATTTTGCACAAAATCGGCTTGCACGGTTATGGTTCTTTGCCGATTATGCTGGGGTTTGGCTGTAAAGTTCCGGCGGTGATGGGTATCCGCGTGCTGGAGACCCGTCGGGAACGTGTAATTGCAACGGCACTTATTTTGGTGTTAGCCCCCTGTATTTCTCAGACGGCGATGATTATTTCCATTCTCTCTCCGTACGGGGTGAAATATATGTTGTTGGTGTTTGCGGTGCTTTTTATCAACGGTGTATTAATTGGGACGATTTTAAACCGCTTGATGAAAGGCGAAACACCGGAATTATTTATGGAAATTCCTTCGTGGCAAATACCGCAATGGCGACCGTTGCTGCGCAAATTGTGGATTCGCATGAAGGAATATTTAGGAGATGCTCTACCGCTTATTTTAGTGGGTGTTTTATTTGTAGACCTGCTGCAATTATCTGGTATTACGACGTGGATCACAAAAATTTCCCGCTATCCGGTGGAACATATTTTGGGATTACCGGCGGAGGCAACTTCGTTATTGATTTTGGGCTTTTTACGTAAAGATGTTTCTATTGGACTTTTAAGTCCGTTCCAATTGGCTCCACAAGCGTTGGTGGTGGCGTGTGTATTTATGAGTATGTATATGCCTTGTGTGGCTACCTTCTTTGTAATGCTGCGTGAAAGCGGTTGGAAAGATACCCTACGAATCATATTGCTTACGTTAGGGATGTCTTGTTTAACGGCATATATCTTACGGCTCGTTTTGATGTAAACCGTTTTAAAGTGAAAAAATACCCCGAACAATCGTTCGGGGTATTTTCCTTTTATTTGAAAACTAATCGTTGCTGCTGCCCAAACGGCCCACATCTACTGGCATAGGCAACTCGACACCTAATGGCCCTTCAAAGTACATGGTACCGGTTAAATGGTAGTCGATGGTCCCACTTCCCATACTCAAGAGGCCAATTAGCTTGGAACTGAGAATTGCCATGGGGACGTTAATTTTGGCACGGGCGTTATGGGTAGAATTGGGCTGTATTTGGATGTCTTTCAGCGTTACATCCGCGATTTTTTCATCATTTGCTGTCAATTCCCCTTCAAAACGTTTTAAAGTGGCAGCTTCCTTTTTGTTGGGATTGGTAATACTAATAGTTACAACAAGCCCAAGAGAAGTAAAGTTAAATTCATTAATCTCCACACTTTTCAGTGCATACGTGCAGTTTGACAAATTTTGAGCTTCTTTAACGGATGCACATCCGGTAAGGAGTCCTATTGCACAAAACATCAAAATTATTTTTTTCATAAAACCCTCCAAGGATACCACTAATAAATTGTATAATAAATTAAGGAAATAATGGAGAAAATATGAATAATTTACAACAAAAAATTTTTACGCGTCTTTCTCGCTACGTGGCGGTAGATACTACAAGTGATCCGAACAGCACGTCTGTTCCGACGACGGATAGCCAAATTTCTTTTGCACATCAATTGGCTGCAGAAATGCGGAAAATAGGATTAGTGGAAGTGGAAGTGGATGAATATGGTTTTGTAACCGGGATTATTCCTGCCAATACGGATCATCCCGCACCTACTATTGGTTTTTTTGCGCATATGGATACTGTCAGCGATTATAACGGGCATGGTATTCGCGCGGTTCTGCATGAAAATTACGATGGGGGCACGATTGTTATTAATCAAGAGAAAAACATGGTGCTCACACCGGAATCAGCACCCAGTTTGAAACAATGTGTGGGAAATAACATTGTTACATCCGACGGTAATACTTTGTTGGGGGCGGATGATAAACTGGGGGTATCTATTTTGATGACTTTGGCGGAATATATCTCCCAACATCCCGAAGTAAAACACGGGACGTTGAAATTCGCTTTTACCATTGACGAAGAAACCGGAACCGGTATTTCTTATTTTGATGTAAACCGTTTTAAGGCCGATTTTGCCTACACGGTGGATGGAGCCACTTTAGGTGATGTTGACTGCGGAAACTTTAATGCTGACTCCGTAACCATTCGTATTACCGGGAAATCGTGCCATCCCGGCTCTGCAAAAGGTTTTATGGCAAACCCTGTCCGGATTGCGGCAGATATTATTTCTGCCTGGCCGGAGGATAAATTGCCGGAAACAACGGATGGAGAGGACGGGTTCATCTTATTTAAGGATATTACCGGTGGACTTGAAAAAGCTGAGGTACAGGGAATTGTACGTGAGCATAATTTGGAGAAATTTGAACAGTTTAAAAAGACACTTACCGCATTGGTAGAAGAAAAACGGAAAAAATACCCTGCGGCCAAAATAGAAGTGGAATATAAAGAACAATACCGTAATATGCGGGATATTTTGCGTGAAAAACCCCAGGCAATGCAACTATTAGAAGGGGCTTTGAAAGAAAATAATATCTCGTATAAGTTGACGCAAGCACGTGGCGGTACGGATGGTTCCCAGTTATCTTTGCGCGGGCTTCCTACCCCGAATTTGTTTGCGGGATATGAAAATCCGCATGGACCTTATGAATGGTGTAGTTTGGATTGGGCAGAAAAAGCTTTTGAAGTATTGAAAAGCATTGCTCAGAATGCGGTTAAATAAACGTTTTTCCAAACAACTGCTATTTCTCCGGCTATTTGGCCGGAGATTTTTTATCTGTTCCATTAGGCCATTAGCGCAGCCAAAAAGCAGAACAAGTGAACTAACAATACAAAAGGTCCCGGGCATAAACCCGGGACCTTTTGTAAAATATCTCTTATAGTCCGGCAGGGAGTGTCGAAGCGGTAGAAGTGGCTGCTTCCAGTAAGTTCTTCGCATCGGAAGTAGTCGGATCTAACGATTTTGTGACCGCGTTATAATTGAAGCGGTAAGACATTTTGAAACTTTGCGGGTTCTCCGGGGGTACCTTTACCAGTACAGAATAATTATCCGGTTCTACCGCATTAGACACATCCCATGTAATCAAATCCGTTGAAATAGACGGGTGTCTGGTTTCAATAAATACCTTCAGCGGAACACCATTGGGAAGTATATGTTGCTGTACTTCTTCCAACATAGTAGCCATCGGGTCAGTAGCTTGCTCTTCCTGCACTGCTGCAGTGGGAAGAATTTCCTGCATTTGGGCGGCCGCAACAGGGGCTGCTTTTTCTTTGACTAAGATGTTAAACTGCGGCGGAAGCTTTTGCATAAAGGCCAATACCACATAGGCGATAAGCAATAATAACAAAGTAACCAGGGTAAGTACAATCTTTTTAGCAAGGCCGGAAGAAGTTTTATCCGCCGGTTTAATATCGTGTTGTGCATTTACATCATCTTCTAATCCTTCCACATGCAGGCGTTCTGACTGGTTAGGTTCTTGCACCATAGGAACGGTCTTAATGTCAAAGGAGGCACCTCTTTTCCCAGTATTGGTTTGTTGTAAGGTGCTGGCAATATCCATATTTGCGGCTTTGCTTTTTTCTTCTTCTGTAGCGGCTGTCAGCATGTCTTGAATTCCTTCTGTATCTTCTTTTGCTTTTTCAGTTTTGGTTTGAGTTGTTTCTAAATTTTTCTCGGTAGATACTTGAGCGGGAGGTACGAAATCCGAAATGAGGTAAGTAGCCCCCTCTTTTAACTCAATTTCCGTTAATTCACTTGAATTCTTGGAATTCGGAATAGCGGTAACTTGGGTGGCAAAATGATCGGTTTCCGCTTGGGAGGAAAATTCTGCCTCCGAAAAAGGAACCAACAAATCATCTGCTGGGTTAACAATTTTTTCGGAGAATGCATCCTGTAGATCTTTTTCTGTTACCAACGCGTTTTCGGAATTTTCTACCTTGGCTCCGGGGACCAATTCTTGCAAAGTGTTTTCGTTATCATCTTCTTGCGAGTTTTGTGTTTGATTGGTGGGTGTTAAATCACTGGTTTCAATGCCGGGCATTAATGTATCTTCGCGCGCGGCTAAATTTACGTCTTCGGGCATTTTATTTGCCGGAAGGACGTTTTCGACGTGAGAAGGATCGTTTTTGTCCGGTGCAATTTGGAAAGATTCCCCTTGAACATCTCGTAAGTCATTGGAGGAAGTATCCGAACCGGTTGCAGCTGCGAGGGATGCCAATCCGGCGCCTGCAACGGCTCCCAAAGCGGCCGCTTCTGCTGCGGAAACACCTTTGGAATCGGCTTCTTTTTCTTTAATAATTTGGTCTACAACATCTTCTTTCGGCAGAGAAGCCAATTCGTTGAGCAAATTATCTTTATCCTCTTGAGAGGTCGGATTCTCTTTGGCAACATTTTTTTCTGCTTCCGCGGCCAAATCCTTTGCCTGTTGTGGTGTTAATAAATCCTGAAATGTATTTTCTTTTTCATCCACTTCGTTTTCTTTTATGAGTTTGGCGTTGTACAAGGAATCCAGTGCTGAACGAATGACCAACTCTTCTTCTTCGTTGGGGGCAACATCGGAGGGAGTCCCTTCCCCAATGTGTTCTTCCGCCATGGGAGGTAATTCTTTAAAAGGTTCTTCTTTTTTTGCGTTTTGAGCGTTATTCTGTGCAGAAACAAATTGGGCGCGTTGTTCCTCAAGGGCTTGGTTGATACGCTCTTGCATATTGGTCTCCATGGAATCCAACTTGAGTTGTAGTTGGTTCATTTCAACTGTAATGGCTTCTAATTTTTGCAACAGAAGATCCGTTCCCATACTGGATGCTATCTGGGCGCCAACGCTCGGTTCAAAATCGAAAACTTCCGACGCTTTGGCCCAAGCTTGTTGCCCACTGGAGGCATCCGTTTCGGAACAAATCAACGTATCGGGAGTAAATCCTTGTAAAGTGGCTAATTTTTCTCCCTCGTATGGCCCATCTACTTTGTCATTAATATATACCCAATATTTCATATTTTTCACCCTTGTACAAATGAACACTTATACACCTAGATAGCATAGCAAATTATGACAAAATTTAACAGTTTTTTATAGACATTTCCCAAATTTTCAGTAGCATCAATTGGGGAAGGGGTTTTACTTGAACGGGATGCTACTTATTTGGCAGAAGAGGTTAAGCCCGTTTTTGCTTCTTGTGAATATACGGTCTCCAATAAGAGTTGGCAAGCCCTGTTTCTGTTTTCTTCCGCCGTATTATGAGGAGATAACCCCGAAAGAATATTTTGTAGGGATTTTTTAAGCTGTTGAATATCTTGCTTTGAAGCAAATTGCTTGGAAAAATCCTGTTCGTAACCGCTAAAAAGCGGCTCCTGTAACAATTGGTTAAATAATAATTTTTCAGCGCGTGCGGCAGAAGCCGTTTGACATGCCATTTGGAAACTTTCCGGGGTGCCGGCTAATAATACATTAACAGCCAAACCGATATTTTCATCGGGGTCGGTTATATGCGGCAATTTCTTTAAAACGCTTTCAAATACGTTGGAAATATCTTGTGGTGATTTCTTTCGTAAATAACGGCAGGAGATGGTTAATAGATCTTTTTCCAGGATGTTGCGGTTTAATAAATGTTGCAACCGGGCAATTTCTTGGGCGTCCATTGCGGTCAGTTCATACAATAACGTACGTGCCGCCAATGAAGCGCACAAAGAAGGATGAGTGTTTTTGGAGAGAAGTGAGTTAAAAATACGTTCAAATTCCGGGCGAAAAGCAACTGAGGCCGGGCGCGTATAAAGAGAGAGTAGAGAACTGGTCAACGTAGCGGGGAGACGGTAGGTGTTGGCTACGTGAAAAATTTGATATTTGTTTTTTTGGATAATTCCGGCGGAAGAAGTTATCCGGACCTGTGCTTTCTCTAACAGCAATTGCACGGCCTGTCGAAGTTGTTGCGTGTTGAGAGAAGTTCCAACATTCATCTTTTGTAAAGATTTTTTCAACTCTGTATCGAAATATAAACGGGATGAAAAAGATGCAAATACTGTTTCCAGTTGTGCTACGGTGGGCGCAGCGAGTTGAAGCAATTGCTTTAAATGAGTAATGGCGGAGGCATTGTTATAAATACGTAATCGCTGTTGGGCGGCTCTTAATGAAATTTCATCCAGTAATACTTGGGCTATCAAAGTGTCTTTTTGTGCGGAGGTAGAGCGAACGTTTTTTTGTAACAAGCTGACCGTATTGCAAAACTGTTTAATGCTTTCAGAATTTTTTAGGACGCGCAACAATTTTTTTTCATACGATTTATCCAAATGCGGTAAAAGCGTATGAAGCGTTTTTTGTACGTCGGAAGAAAAACAAGAAGTTTGATTCATATATTTTCTCAGCGGAAATTCAAAAAATCATCCATCTGTTTCCGTAGAATTGTTTTTTTGTGTTCATCTTTCATTAGCGCACTGTTTGCACGCATATTTTCAACGGCGCAACGGATCGCTGTTTGAAGAAAATGTTGAGCACATTGTATGTCGGATTGAATAACAGCGGCTACGATATCTTGAACTTCCTTTATCTCTTGCCAACAGCGAACAGCCGTAGCCGCTATATTGGTTGGTATGGTGGCGGCTGTCCAAAGAGATTCTTCTAACAACGAAGCACGTTGCGGATCCTCTTTGGGCAATTTATATGCAGCCAAATAACCTTCATACGCAGTTGCATCTTTTTTCATTAATACCTGGAAAGAATCTTCGAGGGTTTGTAACTGTTGTAAACTATTTTCCAATTTCTGACGAATCTCTTGTGCAGTGGCTTTGCGCTTCAATGTAGTGCTCACTGCCATCATGGCAAGTGCACAGCCCATGGCACCCGCCATAGCCGCGGCAGCCCCCCCTCCGGGGGTCGGATGGTTCGAAGATAATTCTTTTAAAAAATGTTTTGCAGCAATATCCCAATTCATGGCAACTCCTACATAATAGTTCCGGATTCCAAATCTGAATATTTTTTAATTCGAAACATTTTTAAACGGTCTTCATCAATGCCGGTCCGACTAAAAAATACATGCTCGATTGCGCTAGCAGGCATAATGTAGCTACCGCGTTTTACCCCTTTGGGATCTTCCTTAAGTGCCAGCCATACGCACCAGGTGGCCGTTTCTTTAAAATCTTTCATTTCCAATTCGGCGGCGGCGCGTTGGATTTTATCCGCTTCTCCGAAACCGTTGGTAAGCACCGCGCTGTGAAACCCGCAATTTTTGGCTGCACAGATATCACGGTGCGTATCTCCGATAATGTATACTTGGTCCGGAGATAATTTGGTTTTAAATTTTTTTTCAGCGCGTTTAACGGCACTACGAAGCATATCTTCGCGTGTGTGCCCGTCTTCTCCGTACCCCCCGATTGAAAAATATGTTCCCAATTTACTGGGCGCTAACTTAATTTGGGCTCCTTTTTCCAAATTGCCTGTACCAAGCCCCAGAATAATATCTTTATTCTTGGTTAAGAGGTCCAAAAATTTTTTTACACCGGGGATGATATCATATTTTTTGCAACGTACGGCCGCGTGTACTTCCGATGGTAATAACTCTAGATATTTGGCCTTCATTTTTTTCATTTCGGTTGCAGTAGGTTTTTTCTTTTTGAGCAGTTCGTATACAATCGAAAAATTGTCCAAATCGGTTCGTCCGGAAATAAGTGTATGTTCAAAGACGGGTTCTTTGCCGTAAAGTGCTTTCATAGTTTTGCGTAATGCAATCCGTCCGGCACCGCCTGCGTTAACAAGGGTTCCGTCTAAATCAAATAAAACGAGTTTCTTCATTTGCTTTCTCCTTTTTTTGCAATTCCTGTTACGATATATGCTCCACCCACAGCTAGAATCATACCTATGATTTTATAGAAGGTTACGCGGTCTTGCCCGAAGGCAACCGATAATACATACGTCATGACCGGATAAGATAAAATGATGGCGGTAGCTTTGCTTAGGTCCATATTACGAATGGCTTGATACCAATATGAGTTTCCCAAAAAATAGTTAATCAATGCACTGGCTACCAAAATAACCCACAGTGCCCATGCCTGCGGCTGAAATTGGATGGGCCCGTCAAGTAGCGGCCAACACAAAACAAGTATTCCTAACGCCGGCAACGCATAAAATGCGCGGGCAGCGGAGATAGTTTGGGGTGCTAAATCAGATGGTAATTTCTTGGCAAAGATATGGCTTACTTGATACATCCATACATACCCAACGACGATTAAATCTCCCTTGGCTTGCAGGGCTGTTCCCCCCTCCAATAGAATCATTATTACGCCCAATAAGATCAAAGATGAGCCCCCGATTTGTTTGAGTGTGGGACGTTCTTTTAAGATAATGGCTGCCAAAACGAGTGAATAAATCATTTCTACCTGATTGGCAATAGCGGAATTGACGGGCGTGGTATATTTAAGAGCAATCATAAAAAGAGTCATAGGTAAGGCCGTACCGAATGTTCCCATTCCAAGGGCCTTGGGCCATACATCACGGCGGAAAAGTTTCTGCCATTCGCCGGAATTGCCGAAATAAATCCGGAAACACAAGGCAGCCAGTGCGCATGTACCAAATAAAAACAACGCGGAGGTAGCATAGGGCACGGCTAACTTAGAAATAACTACGTTAATAGAAGTGGCCAGCCAAGCCAGCCAAATCGCGTAAATCGGTGAAATTTTGAACATACTTATATTGTACTTTATTAAGAGGAGCAATAGAGAAAATACTGTAGGTCAATGTCCTTCTTTTTGCACGGTTTTACTGATCCAATAGGCCCCCAGGCAAGTAATGGTTAATCCTAAAAATTGGTGATAGGAGGAAGATTCTAACCCGAGGATAAGCGAAATGAGCAGTGAAAGAACAGGATAAGACAAATAGATGGCTGTTACTTTACTTAAATCCAAGGCACGGATGGCTTTGTACCACACTACCATGGCCAAGCCGTATTTTAAGAGCCCCGTATATCCTAACACGGCCCAGAACCGAAAAGTAGGTTTCAACACAAAGGATTCGTGATAAATCAACATAATGGTTAAAATAATCGTTAGCGCGGGCAACGCAAATAAATTGCGAGCCATTCCGATTACGCGGTAATCCAAGCTTTTAGGTAGCTTTTTGGCCACGGTGGATCCGGCCTGTAACATCCAGGTACTTCCTACGATCAGTAAATCTCCTGTCCAACGGGGAGTGTATTTCTCTTTAAGCAAGATGATAAGTACCCCCACAAGAATAAGTGTACTGCCCAGGAGTTGTTTTTTGCTGGGAAATTCTTTTAAAAAAACAATAGCAAACAACAAAGAATAAAGAAGTTCACTTTGTTGTAAAATAGCGGCATTTCCAGGTGTTGTATAGTGAAGGGAAATTAAAGAGATTGTAAAGGGAAGGGCTGTTCCAAAAGTGCCGATAAATAAAAATTTCCCCCACATTTTGGTGTTTAATAATTCTTGCCATTTATGGTTTTTGGTAATCCAAGGAGTGAAATAAAGCACTCCGATAATCGTAGCTAAGAGGACAAGCAGTACCGGGCTGATAATACCCACGGCATACTTACCCATAATGGGTGAAAGTCCTACAATGGCCCAGCAAATCCAGGCAGCTGCTAACGGGGAATAAGTCATAAATCAATTATAGCATTTACGGCGGTCGCCAACGGTTTTAAGCATTGGAGTAACGGAACTGATTTTTATGTTGTGAAAATACCCCCCCTGATTTTTCAGGGGGGTTGCGTTATCGGGATTTTGGGGTAGATTTGGAAAGTGTTTTTTCCTGGAAATCAAAACGTATCGTATAGCGGGTCGGATCCGAGCGTTTGCGAATTTCTGCTACGTGCCCGTCAGGGGTCCATTGAATTCGGCGTACGGTCATTTCCAAATACCGAGGGGACAAAGTTTGGACCATATGGTTCACTTGATCATAAGCAAACTTATACTCAAAATCGCGTTGCCAAATTTGTTTTCCTGTTTCATCGAATAATTTGATATAAGAAATATACTCATCCAAACGCATATCAAAGATTTTGACGTTTCCCAATTCTAACGGGACGGTAACATTTCCATCATTAAACAGTGATTGGACCAACAAATCAACCATAAAAGCTTTGGTGAAATGCCCAATGTCGTTCGACGCCTTGTTAGAAGAACGTCCCATATCCTGGCTTGTCCCTTTGGCCGGGCTGCTACCGGTATGAAAGCCGACCCAGTAGACTTTTTTATCATCGGGGGTTGCTGCGCTATTGTCCACAACGGTGGTTTCGGGATCATCAGGTTCCTTTCTAATGCCGGGTGCTCCACATTGACCCGGGCGGAGATCGCGCGGAAGACTCATAGTAGTACGTATACAGAGAGGGGTTTGCGAGGTTACCTCGCGGTCCTCAATACAACGGGGTGTTTGAAATGAGAAACCGAAGGAGGATAGCATCTCTCCTGCCTTAATGGGGTCTTTATCCAGGAGACCGAATTGCACTTTGTCCATATATTCTTCCGGTATGGTTGCTATGAAGATGTCTCCCATACTCATAGATGCGACTATTTCCACATGGGCAGGTATCGGAACAAATTCTCCGTCAATATATGCATCAAGGGTAAAGTCCCTTTGAAGTGTAGGAGAATAAGGATCATATTCCAAAGCGTGTCCGGGCCCGGCAAAGCCGCGAAAGAGTTGTCCGTTATACTCCGTTTGAAAAAAACCTCCCGAATAACAATTGGATAATTCGGTTCCGTTTGCGCGTGCTTGAGCCACGTAAGGTAACATTTCCGGATGTGAAAATTTTTCGGGAACTATTGGTACCAATGGATGCTTCGGAAACTCAGGTTTAGGTACTTTAACTTTACTTACTAAGTTTTTACTTGCGGAAGAGGTGAGGGAGCCGCTTTTGGCATTTTTCGCCGCTGATCGCACAGATTTCAAAATGTGGTTAGGGTTTGCCATGACCGTAGAGGAGAGGCAAGAAAGACAAATCATTATAAGTACGCAATAATATATTTTTTTGTTCATAATCTTATTCTAGGTACTTATAGTGAAATTTACAAGGGCCAAAAGACCTAAAAAGCTGTGTCAAAAGGACCTAGAAAATACTACCCCTAAAGGCCTAGAAAAAGTGCGTAACTGTTTAAATCCATATAAAAACAAAATAGGGCTTTCGCCCTATTTATATTTATTGCGCGGAGAGGGACTCGAACCCTCAAGCCGTAAGGCATGCGCCCCTCAAACGCACGCGTATACCAATTCCGCCATCCGCGCGAAAATCTGTTTTACTACAAGGGATACTACTCCTCTATTCTACTAAAAAAAGACATTAGGTGCAACTTGACACAATAATCCCCCTGCGGGTTAAAGCAAGGGGGATAAAATTAATTGTTACCGGGAACGGCCGGAGCGGACGAAGCCGGTATTTTGATGCCATCCAATACGGAAGAATGTTCCCGTTTGTTGGAAATATAAGTTAAAACGATGGAGGTAATCATAAGTACCAAAGCCAAGATAGCGGTAAATTTATTGATAGCATTAAAGGCCGTCGGGCTGGCAAACAAGTTATCGGCCCCGGAAGCACCAAAAATTCCGGCAGCAGAACCTTTGCCGCTTTGCAACAGAACGATTGCAATTAACAATAAGCAAACAACGAAATGAATCAGTAAAATCAATGTATACATTTTATTCTCCTCAAAAAGAACTACCCATATTATACAATTTTTTGTCTATACATAACTATCCCCCGGGTTTAAGCGGGGGATAGAAAAATACAAGTTATTTGGCTAATGCTACCAAACCGGGCAATTCTTTCCCTTCCACGAATTCCATACTGGCACCACCACCGGTAGAAACATGGGAGAATTCCTTTTGGTTGATTTTTCCTTTTTTGAGCACGTTTACACTATCTCCCCCACCGATGATGGAAATGGCCCCGTTTTTGGTGGCTTCAATCATCGCGTTGGCAATGGCAATGCTTCCTTTAGAAAAGTTCGGGAATTCAAACACACCCATCGGACCGTTCCAGAAAATAGTTTTACATTCCATAAGAGCGTCATGGAAAAGTTTTTCGGTTTTGGGGCCGATGTCCATGGATTCCATATCTGCCGGGATTACGTCTACTTCCGTAGCGGTAGCAGTCTCGGAAAATTCTTTGGAAACGCGGAAATCAACCGGCATTAACATTTTGACGCCTTTGGCCTGGGCTTTGGTCATAACTTGTTTGGCTTCGTCGATTTTTGTATCGTCAACTAAAGATTTACCAATTTCCATCCCTTTGGCTTTGAGGAATGTGTAGGCCATACCTCCGCCAATGATGAGCACGTTGACTTTATCAAGCAAGTTGTTCAAGAGCAAAATTTTATCGGATACTTTTGCCCCACCGATAACGGCTGCGAACGGACGGGCCGGATTTTCGAGAGCTTTACCTAAAAATTCTACTTCTTTTTGTACGAGGAACCCTGCACAGCCGGGCAAATAATCGGCTACAGCACTGGTGGAAGCGTGAGCACGGTGTACGGTCCCGAATGCTTCTTGCACAAACACTTCACCGTGTTTGGCTAACTGTTTGGCAAATTCCGGATCGTTCTTTTCTTCCTCTGGGTGAAAGCGCAAGTTTTCTAAGAGGGCAATTTCGCCGTTTTTGGTTGCAGCCACTACTTTATCAGCTTCCGCACCGATGCAATCTTTCGCAAAATGCACGGGTACCCCAAACAATTTTTGCACTTCTTCCGCTACGGGAGCCAAACTAAATTCCGGGCAAACTTTGCCTTTCGGACGGCCCAAGTGAGCGATTAAAACGATACGGCAGTTGTTGTCTAATAAATGTTTAATGGTTTTTTCGGTAGCTACAATACGCTTGTTGTTATCTACTTTGCCATCTTTCAAAGGTACGTTGTAATCTACGCGCACCAATACTTTTTTATTTTTCAAATCCATATTCTGGATTTTTTTGATGCTGTCAAAATTCATAATTCTTGACTCCTGTTTGATTTTTCGCCCAAAGGCGGATACCTTATTTTATCAAATTTAATGGGTAGCCGTCTTGTGAATATGAAGTTATCTTCGTTGCGTTTTTCCCAATAAATTAAGGATTTCAATGTAAAGCCAGATGAGCGTGACCAGAAGTCCGAACGCGCTGTACCATTCCATGTATTTGGGGACAGTATATTGGAGTGTCATTTGGTCAATAAAATGAAAATCCAGTAAGAAATTAAACGCCGCAACAAGGCATACTACCACGCTGATACCGATAGAAAGCGGAGAGGAGGACGTTAAATAGGCGGTACTTACGCCAAAAAGCGACAGTATCCATGAACCGACATAAAGCAAACAAATCGCGGCGGTGGCTGAAAAAATGGTTATCATAAGCCCACGAGTTACTTTGATAATTCGTGTTTTGTACAAAAGTAACATAACAAAAAATACTAATATGGTAGCCGCCACTGCATTGAACACGATGCCATGAAATTGCGTATTATACGCGGCGGATAAAGCGCCCAAAAAGAGTCCTTCCGCAAAAGCGTAGATGGGAGAAAGTATCGGAGAGAGTGTCGGTTTAAAAGAGGTAAAAAGTGCAATGACAAACGCTCCCAGTAAAATCCACAAGGAATAAGGGGCCCAAGCGCTGGGATTTGTCCACGAAATCATGCCTCCCAGTACGCAAATAAACAATAATAAAAATGTTTTATTGATTGTGCCCTGAAGCGTCATTGACCGGGTGTTTTGAAAAGTTCCCGAACCGGCGCGTCGAAAAGCTTGCTCATTTAATGTAGGATTCTGTGCCATAAAATCTCCTTTGTAAAGATAACGATATTATAAAAATAAAGAGGACGAAAAATTCTCTTTATTTTTAGTTAGTTCTTTTTATTTGAAATTCACGCGTATGGAAGAGATTATGAGAGGGGCTTCTTTCGGATCTTCTTTTTGAAGTGTTTCTTTGATAAAAGAAACATCATCTTCCGTGAAATAGACGAAGGGAGAGCTTTCTTTGCGTTTTTTGACGGCCATCCAATAGACCACCGGAGCTTGCTTATTGCGCACGAAAAACAACGGAGCAGCCGGCGGATTGTGCGTATCCGCTATTTCAATTTCCCCAGGTTGGATGGTATAGTGTTGTTTGTCTATTACTTCGTTTCCAACGACGATTTGTCCGTTTAGTAACTTAACATTGTCTTTGGAAGAAAATGCCAAGAGGGTAATTTTTTTACTCTGCTCTTCGGTACGTCGCACGAGCTGTTTGTAGGCATTGTTTGCAGGAACACGAATCAGCATTACGTGTGCTTTTTTCATAGGTTGTAAAAATAGATTTTCTTTTAGAGGAATTTGCACGTCTTCCAACAATAAATTACCTTCCATGATAGGAATATATTTCCGCTTGAGACAAGTTCCACCGACCATCACCCAATGAGGGCCTAACGCATACGCCTGACACTGAACGGAAGATGTCTTTGGAGTAACGGAATCTTTTTCCCATTTGTAAACAGGAATTGTGACTTGTAAAGGATTGGGCACGAATGAAGACAAAGAAGCCATATCATGCGAGTGGGTAAAACGAGCATCATCTTCCGCCAAGATTGGTTGAAATTCTGCGGCCGCGAGTGGAAGAATTCCTACACAGATACATAAAAATAAAAAACAAAATTTGCGCATACTTGCCCCACCGTTAGTATGATATTAATAATAGAATAGCTTATTAATTGTAAAATTTGTAGGGCCAAAAGACCTATTTTGGTGGGACCAAAAGTCCTATATTTTTGGGACCAAAAGTCCTATATTTATCTAGGCCTTTTATACTATATTATTAAAATCCCCCGGCGTAGCCGGGGGATCATATTGTGAGATGTAGCAGGTACTACCTTACATCATACCGCCCATTCCCCCCATTCCGGGCATACCGGCCGGGGCGTGATTGTGTTCTTTTTCGGGAGCGTCTGCTACTAACGTTTCGGTAAGTAGTACAGTGCCCGTGATAGAAGCGGCATTTTCGAGTGCGGTACGGACTACTTTGGCCGGGTCTACCACGCCGGCTTTGAGCAGATCGCAGTATTCATTTTTATCTGCATCGTATCCGTCCGCGATACCTTTCATGCCCAGTACCTTGTCTACTACGACAGCACCATCCAAGCCGGCATTAATGGCAATCTGTTTAAGAGGAGCTGTGAGCGCTTTGCGCACGATATTAATCCCGGTGCGGATGTCTTCATTTTCTTCTTTTAAAGCTTCCAAAGCTTTTTGACAGCGGGCCAATGCTACACCACCGCCGGGAACGAGACCTTCTTCCACCCCGGCTTTGGTAGCATTTTTGGCATCTTCTACCTTGGCTTTTTTGGCTTTGAGTTCTGTTTCGGTAGCGGCACCTACGCTGATTACAGCTACCCCGCCGGAAAGTTTTGCCAAGCGTTCTTGCAATTTTTCTTTGTCGTATTCACTCTTAGAATTTTCTACCTGAGCGCGGATTTGGTTAGCCCGGGCGGCAATGGCTTCTTTGGAACCTTTTCCGCTGACGATAGTAGTATTTTCTTTGTCAATCACTACGCGAGCACATTGACCGAGCATGGCAAGTTCTGCTTTATCAAGTTTAATTCCTCTTTCTTCCGAAAGGACATCCCCTCCAGTTAGAATGGCAATATCTTCGAGCATTTCTTTGCGTCTATCCCCAAATCCCGGAGCTTTTACAGCGCATCCTTTTAAAGTGCCGCGCAATTTATTAACTACCAACGTAGCCAACGCTTCGCCATCTACATCTTCGGCGATGATCAAAAACTGTTTACCGCTTTGAACAATCTTTTCCAACACGGGTAAAAGTTCATTCATCGAAGAAATCTTTTTGTCTGTAATGATGAGGTACGGATTTTCCAACACACATTCCATACGTTCGGAATCGGTTACAAAATAAGGTGAAATATAACCGCGGTCAAACTGCATCCCTTCCACAATATCAAGTTGCGTGGTGGCGGTTTTCCCCTCTTCTACCGTGATAACCCCCTCAGCCCCTACTTTTTCAATGGCCTCAGCAATCATATTGCCGATTTCGCGATCATTGGAAGAAATGGTGGCAATTTGGGCTTTCTCTTCTTTGGTCTTGACCGGCTTATGCATTTTATTGAGAGCTTCTTTTGTGGTTTCGACGGCCATTTCAATCCCTTTTTTTACAAGCGTCGGATTGGCCCCGGCAGTGATATTTTTGATACCTTCGGTCAGCATGGCATTGGCCAATACAGTTGCGGTAGTTGTACCGTCCCCGGCCACATCATTGGTTTTGGAGGCCACTTCACGGATGAGTTGGGCACCCATATTTTCAAATTTATCTTCCAGCTCAATATCTTTGGCAATGGTTACGCCATCATCAATGATAAGAGGAGATCCGAATTTCTTTTCCAATACAACGCTTCTGCCTTTCGGCCCCAAGGTTACTTTAACTGCATTCGCTACTTTTTCGATGCCTGTGCGCATTTTAGCACGGGCTTCATCACCATAAATAATTTGTTTTGCCATAATAATCTCCTTCTTTTACCCCAAAATCCCCAAGATTTCATCTTGGTGGATGATTAAATAGGTTTGATCGTCCAGTTTTACTTCCGTACCGGAATATTTACCGTAAAGGACACGGTCCCCTTTTTTAACTTCCATTGCACCACGTTCGCCTTTGTCGGATAATTTCCCGGGTCCTACGGCGATCACTTCCCCCTCCATCGGTTTTTCTTTGGCGGTATCGGGAATGATGATTCCCCCTTTCATAGTTTCTCTTTCAATGGGTTTCACGATTACACGGTCGCCCAATGGTTTAATTTTTGCATCAGCCATAGTTCACTCCTTGTAAAATAATAAAATTGCCTGGCGGTGTTTTTAGCACTCACTTAAGCTTAATGCTAATTTAGCATTTTAGATTAAAATTGTCAACCTCTTGCTTTGATTGCTAAGAAAGTGGGCGGAGAGAATATGCGTATTAGAAGGAAAATAATTTTTTCAGACGTTGTTTTAATGAAATTTTACGAGGTGGTAAAATTTTAATCAAAACAGTGGAAATGTTGTCTTGTCCATCATTGTCGTTGGCGCAACGTACCAATTGTTTGCACAATCGGACCAATGGTGTTTGGTGGCCTTGTTGTAGAATTTGAGCCATTTGGCTATCATTCAAACCCTTATACAAGCCGTCGGAACAAAGAAGCAACGTATCGTTTGCTTGAATAGGAAAGCGCAGCAAATCAAATTCAATATTTCGTTTGATACCCATGGCCCGCGTGAGTACATTTTGGATACGGGAATGATTAGCTTCCTCTTTGGTAAGCAATCCCCTACGTACATGTTCCATTGCTAATGAATGATCCGTAGTAATTTGGGTAAACTTATTATCACGTTGCAAATAAAGACGGGAATCCCCTACATGTACAATGGTGGCTATATCTCCTTCCAATAAAACGCCGGTCATAGTGGTTCCCATCATTTTGTAAATGGTGGAAGTTTGGGCAGTAGAAAAAATAGCTTCATTGGCTAAATTGGCCGCTAATAATAATTTGCGGGAAGAGAGATCTAATTTGGGCAAAAAAGAGGGCGGAATATTTAGTTGTTGGTGATTAATCTTCCGAATCGTTTCGGCCAATACCAAGGAGGCAATATTACTGGCAATTTCGCCGGCACTGTGGCCGCCCATTCCGTCGGCTACCACTCCCAAGCTTAAATCGGAAGAAATGAGAACGTTATCCTCATTTTTTTCTCGAATTTTGCCAATTTCGGTAACGGCAGCAAATTCAATATCGAAGCTACTCATATTTTTCCCTCAATACAATCGTGCCAATACAAGAACCCACCGAGCATGCAAATAAAATGATTAATAACAAGGAATAGACATCATTTGTTTGGGCATTGCGGTTAAAATTATCAAAGGGAAGCCCCATTGTATACAACCAAACTTTGTACTTCATCGGGGAATAGCCCCCTTTATAATAGGTTGTAAGAAAATGGGTAAAAAGAGCAAGAGACCGTTCGTTGAACGCCTGTCCCCCTGTAACACGAATGATTTCCCGTTCAATACGTTTGGCGGAATCATCCTCCGACAAGTGGGTGAGTTCATTGGTTGAGTTTTTAGGGGCAAATAATTCCCGCTTCGAATTAATGTTATATCTTTTTTCTTCCTGAGCGGCTTGCTGAACATCCGTTGGAGGTGCAATTTGCTTAATGTTCACTTTTTGGGTAAGCGTGGTGAGCGTAGTAAGTGTAGTTTCTTGAATACCGGATACTCCGTAAATCCACAAACACGCTACGCCCCCCAAAAGGAACAATGCCGGTCCGAGCGCGCTGTCTTTTTTTTGAGCGGTTACAAAGAAGGATATGGCTCCTAATCCCAAGGCCATTCCCAGGAAGGGAAATAAAGCCACAGGGCGCAACGTGGTGGGTGGAATAGAAAAGCGGGTTGAAAAATAAGTAAGTACAAGTGTAGCCACCACAAGTGTAGCTCCCAAAACACCCTGCCCCATAGAACGGTTGATGGTAAAACATAAGACGAGGGATCCCAGTAGCGCGAGCAAAAGGTATGCAAGATTATACTCCGGTGAGAAAATGTAGCGCGTAACGGAAGATACATGTAAAAGCGGTATTTGCGGCGCACATAAACCTGCCAAATAAGCCACAACTGCCGTCAGAACAATAAACGTGATAGAGTGGGAGTAACTTTTTACCCGATTTAACAACCATACCACCAAGAGAGAAGTTAAGCTCAGCAACATCCAGTGAAATTGACTGGGTGCATAGGGTTGAGAAAACAGTGAATTAATTAAGTTTTGTCCAAGCCCTACGCCGGAAACGGTATGCACAGAGGCAACTTTTCCCCAAGAGTGAAACAAAAATACGATTCCTGCGACGATGATTCCCAACAGCAACGGTAACACACATAATTTCATTAAAAAACGGATGGTTGTATCTGCCAATTTTCGTACTTTGTATAGTTGAGGAGCGGCCTTTGCCTGGTAAATTTTGGCTGTTTTTGCTTTATCCGTAGTCGGTAACCCCGGCATTGAATTGGCTTGCGACCATACTTTTTTTCGTTGTTCTTTTACCGTATTGCCCTGTACTAAAGGAGGTAAAGCGGAAGTTCTTTGCACTTTAGCGGCCGGCTGTTGTTTTTGAAACGCACGTTCCATTTTAATGGAGGTGGTAGTATTGAATACTTCATCCTTAACCAAGCGCAACGGTCCTTCTTCGGATAAATTGACTATTTTTTCTCCATCGGATTCTTTGATTTTGCGTTGTTCTTCCGCCCGCATACGTTGAAAGAACAAAAATGCTTCTTTTGCGGTTTGAAAACGATCATCGGGCTGTTTGGCCATTAAACGCTGAACGGCGCGAGAAAGCCATGGTGGTATATCTTGCCGATAGATAGCCGGATCGGGTACGGGGTCATTGATATGCTTTTGAATGATTTCAATGGTATTACGTCCGGAATAAGGAAACCGCCCCGTTAAAACGTAGAATAAGCTGGCCCCTACGGAGTATAAATCGGCCCGCGTATCCAAATCTTTTCCAAGAGCTTGTTCCGGTGCGATAAAATAAGCTGTTCCGGCTAATTCGGTCGTTTTGGTAGTTGTTTTATCTTTCCCTATTTTTTTTGCAATACCGAAATCTACAATTTTGGGTTGCCCTTCTTGCGTAATTAAAATATTAGAGGGTTTAATATCCCTGTGAATAATGCCTTTGCTGTGCGCTGCATCCAGCCCGGATAGAACGCCTTCAAATAATCCTAAAATAATACCGATGGGCAGTTGTTTGTGTTTCTTGATAATTTGAGAAAGTGTTTGTCCTTCAATATAGGACATTACGATAAAATAGTACCCTTGTTCTCTTCCCACGTTGTATACGTTGACGATGTTGGGATGGTCCAATTCCGCAATGGCGCGCGCTTCGGTAAGGAAGAGTTCTACGGCTTTTTTATCGTTGGCGAGCGACGGACTGAGCACTTTTACGCAGACGATACGGTTGAGTGCTTTGTGGCGTGCTTTATAAACTGCACCCATGCCACCTTCGGCTACTTTTTGAAGGATCGTGCATCCGGATATTTCTTTGCCCACCAGGGAAACAGATTCAGTCATATAAATGTACTATAAAAATAAATCTCAATTAAAAAATACTTGATTTTCCAACTTCCAATCTTTACAATATACTAAAGGTATCATATCATATTTTAGGCGATTTGGTACAGGAGGGGTTTTATGTTTGAAAGCAGTTTTACCTTGCTTCGCGACATTGGGGAAATTATTTTGACGGAAAAAGAATCCATTCGTTTTTCAATCGATGCTTATCACGGATACCGTTACGTATCGGTTCGACGGTATTTAAATACGGATGGTTTTGCCGGAGCTACGCGGGATGGGGTAACCATGACTCCGGAAATTGTTGCGGCAATGGCTCCGAAAATTTTAGCGTTACCGGATGGAGACCAACCGGACGGTGTGATCGGTAAATTTGCCAAACGTGCCGGGATTTGTATTGTGGCTTCTGTTTCTACCTTTCGCGGGGCGCGCGGATTGGATTTGCGGCAATGGGAAGAAACAAAGGGTTTTACCAAGAAGGGAATTTGGATTGCGTTGGAAAAATTGCCGGAAGTAAAAAAACTGTTTCAGGCAACAATTGATGCTTTGGATGAAAAAGCAGATTTTAATTTTGAAGATTTATAAAATGCTTTTTACAATAAAAAATCCCCGTATAGTTTTACGGGGATTTTTTTAGTAAGATGTTTTAAGCGGATCTATTTACTTTGTAACATTTGTTTTGCATTCATAAACACTTCTTCTACCGAAATGTCCTTCATGCATTTAAAATGCCCCAACGGGCATTTTTTCCCGCCGTGTAACGCACAAGGACGGCACGGTAAATTTTTCACTTCCACAACACGGTGTCCTTCCCCATAAGGGAAAAATCCTAATTCGCGTGTGGTAGGGCCGAAAATTGCCAGGGTGGGTACGTTAAAAGCCGTGGCAATGTGCATGGGGCCGGAATCGTTGGTGATAAATAATTTAAAATGTCCCATCAGGGCCATCAAGTCGGCCAAACTGGTTTTTCCGCACAAGCTGGCCGCATGACCTTTGGCGAGTTGGCAAATTTTTTCACCGGCATCCGTATCTTGGCGTCCTCCGCCAATTAGCACGACTTGTACCCCCAATTCTTCTTGCAAGCGGCTGATAAGTTCCACGTAGTAATCCATTGGCCAACATTTGGTGGGCCAAGCACTACCCGGATGTATGCCAACGAGTGTTTTACCTTTTAAGTTAAAATCATTCATAAGCCGCTCCACATTTTCTTCTGCGGAAGAGGCATAGTCCATTTGTAATTTTTCTGCTGTAAATTGTTCTTTTACAATTCCTTGTAAGAGAGACAAATTCCGTTCGGCATCGTGAATCATCCAAGAAAACGGAACAGTTTTTGTATAAAAGAACCATCCTTCGCTGGAGGAGAACCCGATGCGCACCGGTACTCCGGAGAGCCAAGCAATCAATGCGCTGCGGAAACTGCGGTGCGGTACCAACAAAATATCGATGCCGGATTTTTTGATAGCACGGGCTGTTTTCCATACTCCGGCAATTTTATTCCAACCGCGTTTGTCGTTCAAAATAATTTCATCTACGTCTTTGAGCGGTTTAAAAATATCTTCGGTTTGAGGGCGGGTAATGACAACAATTTTTGCTTCCGGGAATAATTTGGCTGTTTTGTGTATGAGCGGAGTGGTCAGCACACTGTCGCCGATGAAGGAAGTTTGGAAGATTCCAATTTTGTTTACCTTTTTTCCTAAACTGTCATTTTTATAAGCCCAATCTCCCAATTGGGGTGTTTTGTATTTAATATCAATATTCCACGCTTTGAGTGCTTCTAAATATTTATCAAGCGTATGGCGTTCCAAAACGGGAGAAGTTTTGTGAAAACGTACCAACAGACGGCGTTCTAACGCATTTTTCTCGTAGCGTACGCGGTTGGGGATACGGCTGAAAAATCCCATTACCATACTTTTAAAAGTGGCGTGCAAATCTAAATAGTGTGTGTAATGCCCCGCACGGATCTGACGAATATTGGCAAAAATCCCCTTTTTGGCTATTAAAATTTCATCAATATCCGGATGACCGGCCAGCACATGTTTGAAAGCCGGTTTTACCATCAGCGTAATGTGCGAATGGGGCCATTTGGCTTTGATATTTTTGTATACGGGTGAAGATAGAACGATATCCCCTAAAGAAGATAATCGTACCACCAAAATTTTAGGTGTTTCGTTGTTCGTCATGTTTTACCACTTCCATAATTTGGTTTGTAGCACCTAGAAAACTCAGTGCTGTAGCCCGCGCTTTAGCAGACATGTTTTCCAGTTGGGCCTTGTCGGCCAGTAAATGAAGCACTTTTGCTTTAAAATTTCCTTCATCTACCAGGACGCCGCCCCCCTCTTCCAATAAAGCGTGGGCCGTGATTGGTGTATTGTAAAAATATTTCCCAAACAGAACCGTTTTAGACAAAATAGCCGGTTCCAATAAATTGTGTGCGCCGCGCGGCGCAATCGAGCCGCCAACAAAGCATAAGGTTGCACAGGCATAGACAGAAGATAACATTCCCATTTCGTCTACGCATAAAATGTCTGTATTTTTATCAAAAGGTTCGCGGCTGGCCCGCGCATAATGTAAACCGCTGCGTTGCAGATTGTTTTCAATTTCCGCCATCCGTTCCAGATGGCGCGGAGCAAAAATAATTTTGGTCCCTGTACGAAGGATATCCGGCGCGGTGCGCAGTAGCAGTTCTTCTTCTTGCGGGTGGGTGCTGCCCAACACAAAAATCATCTTTTGTTCCCATCCCAACTCTTTGAGCCAGCGGTAAACTTTATCCAAATGAGGCGGTTTGTCCGATAGTGAGTCATATTTCACGTTGCCGCACACAAAGAGCTTGCGGGTGGGCATCCCCAAACATTTATAGCGGGCTTTGTCTTCCCGGGTTTGGAGCGCGGCAAACTGCAGATGCCCTAACACGCGTTTGAATAACGGCCGGACCCAGCTGTAGGCCCTGGTTGATTTTCTTGAGATACGGCCGTTGAGGAGAGCAGTCGGTACTCCCGCTTGGAAGGCACTTTCCAATAAATTGGGCCAAATCTCCCGTTCTACCAAAAACAAGCGGTAAGGTTGTGCAATACGCAAAAAACGTTTACAGGATGGGTAGAAATCCAGCGGGACCAATGCAGCGGCATCGATGACAGGGTTTTTTAAGGCGGTTTGTTTGCCGGCCTGAGTGGTAGTGGTTACTAAAATGGGCCGTTTGTAAAAATCCTTCAAACGGCTGATGGTTTCCTTCATAGAGGAAACTTCCCCTACGCTGGCACAATGCAGCCATACCGCCCCTTTGGGGAACTGCCCGGCAGCTTCGAGACCAAAACGTTCCTTTAGTTCTGCCCACAGATTTTTCAAAAGATTTCGCCGTGCGGAAAAGAAAAATCCCCCCACAACCCCCAGTGCAGCAAACGGAAAAGCCAAGTTGGTAAGCACTAATAACAAAATACCCATACCCTTTTATTATAGGATATTTAGTTTCGAATGGTAGAATTTTTTTAAAATGGGGTTGTTTTTATCACATATTTTAGCTATACTTAGAAAGTAACTATTTTTGGGGTGAAATTGTTATGAAAAAAAGTGTTTTGATCGGTATGGTAGGGATTTTGTTGCCATTGGTTGCTAACGGCCAGCCAATGACGTTTGTTACGACCGTTGGTTCCCCGAATGGGGTTTTTTCCAATTTAGAAGTAAAAGGGTTAGAATTGAAAGGTGGTGAGGCCTGTTGTACAGACCCCACATGTGCCGAAGGTCCAACATGTTCTGTAACAGTGACCCGGGTGGAAAGAGTGGAATTTTTAAACTACACTCCCACCAATACGAATACAGGCATGGTTTATGTGCCTATTTCCAAGAGCACTGTGTTGAACTTGACACAACCGACCGATTTGGGGAATGTTAAATTTGACCCGAGCGGTTCTTTAACGGGGGACGTTCGGATGGTGGTTACTGAAAGCGGAGCGCCCTTTAAAAATGTGATAATACAAGAAGGAAGTGAATTGCACGTGCGTCGTGTTAAACCATTAGAGGCCGAAGAAAGAGTCCGCTTGACCTTTGAGCAGCAAGAGAGTGGCGCGTCTGTGGCCCCGTTTTTAGGAGTAGGGATTATCTTGCCAAATAGTCCCTTTAGGATTTCAACAATGGCTGTAGACAGAATTTGGGATTTGGTCGGCACCAACCCTAATCTTAAGTTTAGAGAAAGCGGTATGGAGGAAGGTGAGATCCCCATAGACCCGAGTAACGCGACGTGGGTACAGTGTACGGGAACATCCGCCTGTACTTGCGACGGCATACCAATATCGATTGGTGCGAATTGTGATGCCCATTGGATCTTGAGTGCACCAAAAACAGAATCTTGAGTGCACAAAAAAATTAAGATAAAAATCCCCGGTTGCACCGGGGGTTTTTATTTGGAAAATAAATTAGTCACTCGTATGTGAAAAACGTTATTGGTCGGATTTTTTCTTGAAAAGCCCTTTGAGCGCGTGAGCAGTATCTTTGAGTGCATCTCTGACATCTTCTGCCGAAACCTCTGCCGTTTCTTCCACGTCCGTACGGGCCGTATCTACGGCATCCCGGGTATCCTGCGTAACTTCTTCTGCGACAGTTGTTTCGCTTTTCCCGTTGAGTAGTCCCCCTAGCACAGAGTTAACCGTTCCCATTACGTCCAGTTTTCCTTTGGGGTTTTGAGGTGTGCCTGTAATTTTAATAACCATCGGCGCTTCCTGAGAAAAGAGTGTGGCGGTAACTTTCATATCCAATTTGTCTGCGGGAAAGTTAATGGTGCCGGCTCCATGAAGATCCGCGACAGAGGATTTGAATACGGTTTCGTCCACGTTCATCACGCCGTTATCAAACGTATAGCGACCGGTTCCTTGTGTAAAAGCAATTTCCCCCCGCTCTTTTTCCGACGGGAATAAATTTAACCGAAGTGTTTGGGACACTTTCCGCACGATACTAAGCGGTAGAAACAGAATTTTTACCAACTTATTTTCTTTAACAAATACGTCCAAATCCGTAATGGCCCCGGGTTGTAAGGTAAATGAAAGGGTGCCGTTGGCACGAGTCATGGCATCGGACAAATCCGTTAATTGGGCGTTTAATGCAAGCCCCCCGGAACGGAAATGCGGTACAATGAGTTCCCCTACCGTTACATCTGCCTGTAAGTTGAGACGGTTTTCCGTTGAGGTGGTGGTAGCGGTTTGTGACGCTTCTTTTTGAGAGGAAGAAGGCCATGTTGCCAATGTGAATTTATCAATATCAAGTTTTAGTAGAATATCTGTTAATTCGTTGGCTGATTTATATAGTAAATTGCCTACGAAATTGCCTTGATTGATTTGCCCGGTGAGGGCCGCAGAAACAGCGCCCGAATCAGCCAAAGTGACCGTTCCGCTGACTTGTTCAAAGGTAAAAGGCGTGTAGAGCATACTGACATCTTTGAGTGTAAACGTCCCTGAAAGATGGTTGCGGTTTCCTTGCGCGAGAGTTTTAAAAGATCCATTCACATTCCCGGCCGGATGAAAAGAAGATCCCCCGGTCATTTGTACCAGTTGAGAGAGGTCCGTTTGGATACTCCCTGCCAGCGCGTAGGAAAAATTCTCTCCCCAAGAGGTGTTCCCTGTGGCGGAAAGCGAATTGTTTTGCGTTTGCAATTCTATTTTTGAAAATTCGGCACGGCTGTCTGTTAAGTTAGTTTTGGCCTGTACTTTAAGAGCCAGTACCGGCAAATCAAAGGACGGTAATTGAGGCAACAATTCAGCCAATACCTTGTTGTTTACACCGCTAAGATTCCCTGTGACATCGACTACGGGGGCTGTGAAATTTTCTGCTTTTCCCTGCAAATTCAACTGAACCGTTTTATAGGAAGCTTGCAACGAACGTGCCTGCAGATATGCTTTTTTCCACTCGGTATTGGCTAAAAATAACGTTCCTTCCAGGCGGATAGGTAAATCGATGGAAGGTTGGTTTTCTTGCGTTAGGTGTGTTGTAAAATTCAAAAGTAAATCGAACGGATGGGCCAAATCAAACTGCGTGACAGCAAAATTTAAATGATCCAACGATGTTTGGGCCCCGGAGATATCATTACGGTAGATAAACCGACAATCCGAAGCGGATAACCGATCCGCTTTAAGGACCAACGGTTGCTGCGATGTATGTTGCGATGTGGCCGACATATCTGCGGAAGCAGTGGCGGTATCTTCTTTTACGAACGAAGAGAAATTGAACCGGCCGTCTTTTTGTTGAACTAGCGTTACTTCTACTCCGTTTAAAAACAGCGTGTTAATTTGAACTCGTTTTTTAAATAAAGCTTTAACGTCCACTTTAGCAACCACTTCTTTTGCCTTAATAAATGTACCTTGTTCAAAAGAATTTTCTTCCGATAAAGCAAAATCTTTAAGGGTCAATCCGATCCAGTTTACAGAGAGTTGTTGGAAAGAGATTTGGCGGTTCCAGTTTTCCCGTGCATATTGCTGTGCCAACGTATGAATTTTCTCCGGTGAGAGAAATGCTTTGAGTGCAAAAAATCCCCCCACCACCGTTCCCACAATAAGAAGAAGAACGACACATAAAATTTTAATCAATTTTTTTAACATTATTCTTTATCCTTTTTGTCAAAGGTTTGTACAACTTCCGCCTCGATAACGTTGCTTTTATCTTCTTGTGATTGACGGAAAGTGGCTAGGTCTTTATGTAAAAGCGTGAGAATGAACACGATGAAAGCTCCGTCATCGGCAATTCCCAACATGGGTAACATGTCGGGCAGTAAATCGATGGGAGACATAAAATAGACCAAACAGATAACCGCCCAAAAAAATGTTTGCCACGGCATTTTATACTGACGGTGCAAAATGGCTGCGACCATTTTGAAAAAAGTAGAAATATCTTTAAAAATAACAAGTGGGTTCATATAATCCTCTTACCTATATCATATCAATTTTAAAATATATTTGCGGGATATCGTAGTTATTTTATTTGTTCCAAACTATGCAAAGCATACCCGTGAATTCAAAATTGCGTAAACATCGGCAAAGGCGAATAAAAAGAGCCGGTATAAAACCCGGCTCTTTTTTTAGTGTTTGGATATTTTAATGGAAGTAATTTCCCCATCGTCATCATCGGGTTTTTCCTGGGGTTGTTGTGTTTGTTGCGGAGTCAGTAATTTTCTATTTTCTTCCAAATTTTTTGCCATTTCATCGTCAAAAACGATGGTAGGCATTCTGTCTTCATCCCCGTGTTGGACGAGTTGATCCACCGGCTGCGGTTTGTACACCTTTTTGAGTTCCTCTTTTAAGTGCTTGTTGTCATTCCCGGTTTTTACAGCGGTGCTTTCTACCGTTAGTTCTTGTACTTGAGCGGCATTCAGCCGGATTGTTTGTTCTTCATGAAATGTCACTTCCGCATCATCCGTTGTCATTTGGACGTCGGGTTGATGTTTCTTAACGATATGCATATCCGGGGTAGTGCCCCATGGACCGGAACTACCTTCGTTAGCTACGTGCAGAAATACCAAAGTGTAAAATGCATAACCACACGCTTGGAAGAAGAACCATATGCACAAAGTAATGATAAGCAAAGAAATTAACACCGGCATAGGCAATCCGGCTAAATTTAACGTGGGAGCATAGAGCGGAATGAGATAGAAAGCCAACGCCGCTAATATGCCTGGAAAAGCGAATAACAAGGTTTGCAATATGAACGCTCCGAAAGCATAAAGTGCATCCATCCCTTCCGTTAATTTCCAACTATATTGAATGGCTGAGATGGGGCCTTTTTCTGCAAGGACAATAGCAGACAGCGTGTAAAATAAACGTACTATAAAAAAGAGTATTGGAAGCAAAAAGATTAAAAAGAGCAACCCAAAAGAAGATCCCGAAAATAGCAACCTAACAAACAACCTACCAAAGAAGACAAAAGCGATTGCAGTTACAATGGATAATGCCACGCTGAGAATGAAGAAATATAGAAGTGGCAGAATAGAGGATAGAAGCGCGTGAGAAATGGTTTCCATACGCCCCTCTACGTATGCTGCGCACAAACGCATGAGAGCACAATAGCCCAGAAGCAATATTGCTCCCGCCACGGTTTTTAATACAATTCCTCCGATAGAAAAAGCCAGTAATTGTGCGGGAGAAGTTGTATGAGCGGCAAAGAAAACAGGGGCTAGTTTTATTACAGCTATCACTATCGTTGGTAAGAGCGTCAATAAGAAAATTTTTAAAAACGGAACAATCATCTTGTTCGAAATGTCTAAAGACGCAAACCATAATTTGAGTAAATTTCTCTCTTTGTAGATATCAATCATAATAACCTCTGCGCAGTTTATCCCTCCCATGTATTATAGCAAAAAAGAAAAATAGAGGGGATAAGCACATACGGATAATTATTAGAATTTACGGGACAACGCACCGGCACAACTATACGCGCTGGCCCAACACCAGTGTAAGTTGAATCCTCCTAAACGGCCGGTAACATCCAGCAGTTCTCCGATGACATATAATCCCGGCCTGTTTTTCACTTCAAACGTAGTGGGATGAATCTCTCTTGTGTCTATCCCGCCGGCAGTAACTTCGGCCTTTGTGTAGCCGGAAGTTCCGGCCGGAACAAATGAAAAACGGTTTAGGCGGTTTGCCGCGGCTTGTAAATCTTTTTTAGGCGCGTTTGCCAAACTTTGTTCCAAAGGCCCTATTATTGCCTTCGAAATTTTTGCGGGTATATGCTCTGCCAATACCGCAGAGAAAGTACGAGCGGAATTTTTGGAGGCCGTTAAAATTTCTCGTACGTCTGTTCCCGGTAAAAAATTGATGATAACTTCTTTTGACGGGGTCCAAAACAAAGAAGCATTTAAAATAGCGGGGCCACTAAAACCTTCATGTGTAAAAAGTAGTTGTCCTGTAAAAGTTTTTCGGTCGGTTGTTACAGTTGCGGTGAGAGAGTTACCTGCTAATTTCCGGAAAATAGCTTGTTCTGCTTTTGGGAGCGTGAGCCCGCATAAGGCCGGGCGTTGTTCAATAAAAGATAATCCCAATTGTCTTGCTACGTGTATCCCAAACGGACTGGCCCCCAAGGCGGGATAAGATAATCCTCCGCTCGCCAACACGACGTGACGGGCATAGAAAGGGCCCTTAGAGGTGTGCAGTATAAATCCTCCCTCTTTTTGCGGGAGGACGGATAATACTTGCGTGGAAAGGGAAAATTCTGTTTGATTCTTTTTGGCTCGCCTTACGAGAAAACGAACAATATCTTGTGCATCTTGTGCGAACAGACACCCCTTTTCCCTTTCTTGATAAACAATATGCTCATCCTCCAACAAATGCATAAAATGATGCGGGGTAAAAGAGGCCAAGGCATTTTTACAAAAATGTTTCTGTTGGCAAAGATAATCTGCGGAAGATAGATACAAATTGGAAAAATTGCACTTTCCCCCTCCGGAAACAGCCACTTTTTTACCGGGAATTGTGTTGTGGTCTAAAATAATTTTTCGTGCGTTAAAACTGCCTGCACAAAAGAGCCCGCTGGCACCGGCTCCGATAATAGCAGTATGAAAAGTATTATCCATATTTTACACCATACAAAAAAATGAAACGAATTAAAATAAATATGTTATACTAGTAACAATTCTTAATAAGGAATTCTATGAATAAAATTGTTTCGGACGAACGTATACAGCAACGATTATCCTATTTTGAAGATCGTTGTAAACAGTTGGGGTTGCGTGTAACGCACCAGCGGAAGGAGATTTATCGCACGGTAGCTTCTTCGTGTGAACATCCTTGCGCAGAACGTGTGTTGCAGCAAGTGCGGGAAAAATTGCCCAACGTGTCGCTCGACACAGTTTATCGTACATTGGCTTCTTTGGAAGAAATGGGCTTATTGAGAAGAGTCGGATTATCCGTGAAAGAACATTTTGACGGCGACTTAAGACCGCATGGCCATTTTGTATGTACACAATGTGGGGAAATCTATGATATTTTTTTCAAAGAAAATGAGTCAATGGAACTCCCTGCGTGTATGAATGAAGTCGGTCAAGTGCGTCAAACGCAAGTACAATTTAAAGGAATATGTAAAATGTGCCAATCCCGTTAAAGGATTGGTTCTTTATAGGAGAAAATATGGAACTCAAAGGATCGAAAACGGAACAAAACTTGATGACCGCATTTGCAGGTGAGTCACAAGCGCGCAATAAATATACGTACTACGCTTCTAAAGCAAAAAAAGAAGGGTTTGTGCAAATTGCTAAAATTTTTGAAGAAACGGCTAACAATGAAAAAGAGCATGCCAAACTTTGGTTCAAATATTTGCACAACGAAGGGATTCCCACCACGGCAGAAAATTTATTAGATGCTGCAAACGGCGAAAACCACGAATGGACCGATATGTATGCCGGTTTTGCTAAAACAGCCAAAGAAGAAGGATTTGATAAATTAGCTTATTTGTTTGAGGCTGTGGGCAAAATTGAAAAAATGCATGAAGAACGCTATCGTAAACTTTTGCACAATGTAGAAACACAGACCGTTTTCAAAAAAGCCGGTATTGTGATGTGGGAATGTGCCAATTGCGGGCACGTGTGCATTGGAGAAAAAGCTCCGGAAGTATGCCCGGTATGTGCACATCCTCAGGCCTACTTTATGATTCATCCGGAAAACTATTAATTGTTTCAAGATTTCAAAGCCCCCGACGATTGTCGGGGGCTTTTGGGTCTAAAGGGTAATTTGGGTCTAGGTCCAAATTACCCTTTCATTTAGGTCTAAAGGCCCTGTTGCTGTGTCTTGTTCTTTTGTTACGCTATGGGTAATATTACATTAAATAAAAAGGAGAATATATGTATAAAAGAACAATAGTTTCACTCTTGGCATTACTGTTCGCTGTGCCCCTTTATGCAACCAGTGCGCAAGAACAAGTAAATGCAGAAGTGCTTAGTTATTTAAGACAAGGTAAAATAAAAGCTTTGGCTACTTACCTTGGTTCATTAAAAGAGTGCCCTCGTCGTGATAGATTTAAAATGAAAGATGTTCCTGATTTTTGTGTAAAGCAAAAGTTCAATAAAAGAGGCCAGCCCGCTGCTGATCATTTTAAACATTTTGATTTTAGGGAATTTATGAATAACATGTATGATAGACCGATATACATCGTGAAAGAAGTAACAATGAAAGGAGAGACCTACACTACGTCATCGACCCTTAACGCTGCATCTATACCCAGAGCTTTGTACCAAGGGTTGAATCAAATATATAAGGATGAATTTAAAACAGAGCCAAACATATTCAACAAAAAAAATTATGTTGACTTCTATGATAAGTACAAAAATACCTGGCTTAAAAAAGATGTGATGGATTTAATGACGTGGGGTTGGATACTCCAAAGCCCCTATTTCTACCCCGAAGGAACCCTTAGTGAAAATTGGGGAAAAAGTTTGTATCAAATGGCAGTATTGGCAAAAGCCGTTGATATGAAACTTGAGGATGTACTTCCCATTAGAGATAATTATATTCTCAGAGAAGGATATTTGTTTGTGATAGATGGGGCCTGGGGAGAAGCAGTTAGAATAGGGGGCAGAGAAGCTAGAAAGATCTTTTATGATTTGAAACGAGCGTTCCGAGATTATTACTTTTCGGAAGAAATGATAGATGCTTATTCTCCTAATAACACCATGACGAAGGGTGAAACCCCGTTTATTGTGATTGGAATACAGGCCGATAGGATTGTTCGTATGCGTGATTGGTGGAAATACATAATGATAACGCCAGTTCCTGAAGACATGAAAATTCGTATTAGAAAGGTGATTGCTCGTTGCTACGACATTGCAAATGATCCGGAAAAAATGGAGAAAAAATCTTGGTCGGACGAAACCAAGCAGTTTGAGATCAGATATTGTAATGAATTAAAGAAATTGGCCAAGAAGGCGGGCGTTTACCGTAATAGCGCTGCAAAAGCAAAAGCAAAAACGAAAGCAGCAGTGAAAGCAAAAAAGAAGGCCGGCACAAAGATGAAAACGCCTATTCCTCTTAGTCAACACCATCCTCGTTGATGTGGTAATTATTTGTAACAGACAGGGTCGCTTTCAGCGGCCCTGTTTTATTATTATCTAAATTATCTTTTGGCAGATAATATTCCCCCCACTACGGCACAAACGGTTCCCAATAGCATAGCAGCTTGGAATCCACCAATGAAAGCGTCCGGTGTGTTGACTCCGTGGCTGTTTAAACAATTTTGCACCGCAGCAAAAACAGCAACGGAAAGTGCAATTCCAAAAATCATTCCTACATTGCGTGCCAATGCGTTCATGCTGGCTACTACGCCTAATTTTCCCCTTGGAGCCGCACTCACGACGGTATTGTTATTGGGAACTTGGAAAGTTCCGGAACCGGCCCCCATAATAAGCTGGGCCAATATGATGTAAGAAATACTCGGTTTATGACCAATAAAAGCAAACAACAATGTGCCCAAAATAATTAAGCAGAACCCAATAGTTGTTAGAATACGTGCAGGCCATTTAGCATTGAGCGCTCCTGCTACGGCTGAAGCAATAGCAAGCATTACCGGGAAAGGCAAAATGAGTAATCCTATTTTGATAGGATCCATCCCCATAATTTCCGTTAGATAAAACGGGAGTAACACTGTGTTGACAAATAGAGCTAAATAGCCCAAAAGTGCTACTGTACATCCAATGGAAATAACAGGATTTTTGAAAATTTCTACATCCAAAAAAGGATGTTTGACAGTTCGTGCCCGGTGTATAAATCCCCCTAAAAGTAATAGAGAAACAGCAAAGCTTCCAACGATAAGAGGATGCGTCCATCCTTTGTCTGCTGCGGTATTGAGTGCAAACAAAAACGAAAAACTCATTCCACTATAGAGTAGGGCCCCTTTTACGTCGAACTTGCTGCGTTTGTGGGCATTAAACCGCGGAATCAGATAAATTCCGCGCCATACACCGATGGCTGCTATGGGAACAGAAAGCCAAAAGATACTTTTCCATCCCCAAGTTTGAATAAGAGCTCCTCCGATAGCGGGGCCTGCCAATGAACCGCACGCCACCACTGCCCCGATAGCACCAAATGCTCTGCCGCGCGATGTTCCGTGAAATACTTGAGCAATTAATGCTTGTGACGTAGCCATCATGGCAGAAGAACCGATACCCTGGATCCCTCGGGCCAGTAACATAGTGGGTAGAGAATGAGAGAGTGCCCCTAAAAATGCCCCCACACCGAATGTAATAAACCCACCTAAATACATCCATTTGCGGCTATAGATATCACTGAGTTTTCCGAAAACGGGTAACAGCGTAGTAAGTACCAATAGATAAAAACTAACAACCAGTTGTATGCTTTCTAAACTTACACCAAACTCATGGGACATGGTGGGCAAAGCAATGTTTACAATGCCGGCAGATAGAGTGGACATGAACGTCCCATTAGCCGTAACCGTAAAGATGAGCCATTTGCGACTTAGATGTGGCAAAGCAGGGGAAGTCATTTTTTGCACCGGATGAGTGTGTAAGCAAAACGGCCGACCCCATTAAAAATCTTGTCTATTTTTAAACCGGCTTTTCGAACACAATCTTGCATTTCCGGCAAGCTATACATCTTGCTATTTCCATTGGCAATGTTTGTGAAATAAAGAGACGTATGGTTTAAACAATAAGTGGCGGCTTCATACTCTTGTTGGTCCCACAACGGCTCTAAAATATAAATGGCCGATTTTTTGGACGCAGCTGCTTTTACTTTTTTAAGAATAGCGATGATTTCTTGCTTGGAGAAACAGTCCAAAAATTGGCTCATGAGAAAAGCATCCGCTCCGGCGGGTATTTTGCTGTTTTTATCCAACAAATTCACAGCATGAAATTGCGTTCGTTCTTTATAAGCGCGCAAATTTTTTTGAGCCATTTTTAACTGCCCGGGTAAATCTACAATTCCAACACGGACGGAAGAATCATACTGCAAGCATTTTTTGGCCCATTTACCGGTATTTCCGCCGATGTCATAGATAAGTTTGGGTTTTAATTCAAATACAAGGGGTAAAATTTCCGGGAAGGCAATGTCCGAGTAAAAATGGTCAAATTGGAACCAGCTTTTTTGTACTTTTTTAGGGAGTTTTGACAACGCTTCATATACAGTGTGCCACTTGCCGAACACTTTTAGTCCCGTAGGTTTTCCTTTAGTAAGGGAAGATTGTAAAGAGAACATTCCCAAATAACATACATCTTGTACAAAATCGGTATTCGCACGTGTCATGGGGTCGAACGTAAAAAACCAGCCCGTTTTACTTAACGTGTATTTCCCCTGACTAAGTTCCACCAAGCCAAGCCCCGTGCCTACTTCCAATAACGTTTGTACGGCATAAAGCGAAAGTTTTAATTTTTTGGCAATGGTTTTATCATCCGCAGGAGCTTGATTGAGTAAAGGCAAAATACCCAAATCGCGCAGCGCAAGTGCCGCTTGAAAACTAATAGGCGCAAAGGCAATTTTTTGCGCATCAAAAGCGATGTCTGCCATCGTCGGTCCCTGCCGGCGTACGCGGCGAAAGTGATTGTTTTTTGGTGTGTTTTTAGTTATCATATTCTTATCTAATTTTAGTTAATTTTAAGGATAAAAACAAATGAATGTTTCTAGAAAAATTGCCTTAGTAACCGGTGCCAGCCGCGGAATTGGGAGAGCGATTGCTGGGCAACTGGCAAAAGACGGCTTTGATATTTGGCTCAACTATCACTCCAATCATAGCGCGGCCCAACAAACACAAAAAGAAATTGAAGCGTGCGGAGTAAATTGCACCTTGTTGCCGTTTGATGTGGCGGACGAACAAGCTGTGCAGAAGGCATTGTCCGTGTTTTTGGAAAAAGGGCAGGTCCCTTATGTGTTGGTAAATAATGCCGGGTTACGGAAAGATAATTTGTTGGTGTTTATGCAAACGGCCGAATGGAACCGTGTGATTAACACAGTGTTGGGCGGATTTCATAATGTGACCAAAACTGTTTTAGCCGCCATGGTGCGTGCGAAACAGGGAAGAATTGTGAATATCGCTTCCGCCGCTGCGCATGCTCCGGTTCCCGGTCAAACCAATTACTCGGCCGCCAAAGCGGGATTGGTTGGCGCAACCCGTAGCTTGGCGTTAGAGGTAGCCAAGCGCAAAATTACCGTCAATGCCGTTTCTCCCGGATTTATTGAAACTGAAATGCTAGACGGACTTCCCAAAGAAAAAATTCTCCCACTCATCCCGTTGGGCCGATTGGGAACTCCGCAAGAAATAGCGGATATGGTCAGCTTTTTGTGTTCCGATAAGGCATCTTACATTACAGGGCAAGTATTTCACGTTAATGGTGGAGTTGTAATGAACTAAAATTACGTGCAAAATATTTGAAAAAGCAGAAAATATTTATTTTCTGCTTTTTTATTTTTCTAAGAAAAATTAGGGCATTTACGTACACGCGCGCGAAATTTTATATAATACTTTTGTATGGCAACTTTCGAGGATACTTCGGTTGTAATTACGGGATTGGGAGCCGTTTCCCCCTACGGGAATGGTATAGACCCGTTATGGCATGGGTTACTGCAAAATAAAAATTGCATACACCGGGTAACAGAGTTAGAGCAACTTCCTATGGTGAAAACTAAAGTTGCTGCCACTGTGCCGGAGACGGATTTCTCTTTTATTCCCCGCCGCAACCGCCGTTCCATGAGTAAAATGGCCTGTTATGCGTACGTCGCAGCGCAAGAAGCATTGGCCCAAGCCGGCTACAAAGAAGCACCGGAAAATCTCGGATTTTTTATGGGTTCCACCCTTAACAGTATTTCGGTATGGATGAATATAGTATCATCGTGTAATGAAGGCCATTTGGAATTAGTCAAAACTTCGGATTTCTTGCAAATTATGAACCATTCCCCCCTTGCCACTACTGCACAGGCGTTGGGCATTAATGGCCCTTCCTTGGGGGCAAGTGATGCTTGTGCTACGGGGTTGTATAATGTGGCATTAGGATATTTGGCTATTAAGTCAGGTTTGGTTTCTCAAGCGCTTTGTGGCGGGACGGAAGAATATCATCCCCTTTTCAGTGCCTGTTTTGATATTATGCAAGCTGCTTCTTTTCACGCTAACGATTGTCCTGAAAAAGCATCTGCCCCATTTGATAAAAACCGCAGCGGGTTGGTAGTGGCGGAAGGGTGCGGCCTATTGTTTTTGGAGAGTGAACAAAGTGCGCGAGCACGTGGCGCTACTATTTTGGCACGTATACTTTCTGTGGCGGCCAATACGGAAACCGAAAATATGGCCTATCCTTCGGATGTAATGATTGAAAAATGCATGCGTCGTGCGGTGGAGCGCGCAAATTTATCTCCGCACCAAATTGATTTGGTAAATGCACATGCTACCGGTACGATTGTAGGTGATATTGCAGAGTCCAAGGCAGTGGAAAAAATGTTTGGAGCTGCGGTAAAAATCAATAGTTTAAAAGGACATTTAGGCCACACAATGGGAGCCAGCGGGGCGCTCGAACTGATCGCTTGTGTCAAAATGTTGGAAACAGGCGAAATAATCCCCGTTAAAAATTTAGAAACGGTAGATGAACGTTGTGGCACGGCGCAATATGTAACGCAAGCACAGCAACAACCCATATCCGTGATTTTAAAAAATAGTTTTGCGATCGGCGGAAATAATTGCTCACTTTTGATGAGGAGACCTTAAAATGACACGTGAAGAAATTATTCAAAAAACAAATGAAGCTTTAAGTAAAGAATTTGAGTTGCCCGTTGAACAATTACGGCCGGAGGCCTCGTTTCAAACCGATTTGGGGCTAGATAGCTTGGATGCGGTAGATATGGTGGTTGTACTGGAGCAAAAATTCGGTATGACGTTGCGCCAAAAATATGATTTACGATCCATGGTAACATTAAACGATTTATACAATTTTATTGAAAAATTAGCCAACGAAGCTCAAAAATGAAATATTTTCGTACAGCAATCAATACACTGCTATGGGGAAGCGGTGCACTACTATGGCTAGGGCTTTCTACGTTGTGTGCTTTCCCGGTACTTTACTTTTGGCCAGGTAAAGACGGACAGCGGGTACGAAAATTTGTGTATATACAATCCAAAGGGATTTTGTTTTTTATTCGTCTTTGTGCCAAAAAATTAACAGTAGAAAAAACAGATGCTCCATTGGGACCATGTGTTGTTACGGCCAATCATCAAAGTGCTTTGGATCTTTACACGGTGGCCGCATTGGGATTTGATAATGTGCTCTATATTACGAAAGGGTGGGTGTTTAAATTACCTTTTTTCCGTTTTGTAATGAACGGAGCAGGTTACATTGATGCGGAAAAAACCCCCCCGCAAATCATGCTGGAGCAATGCCGTAAGGCGGCACAGAACGGATGTGCCATTATGCTTTTTCCGCAAGGTTCTCGAAAGAATCCGCAGGCACGGTTTAAAAGCGGGGCTTTTTTCTTGGCAGAGCAATTAAACTTGCCCGTAGTTCCGATGGCCATTAGCGGTACCGGTAAAATGTTGCCGGTAGGTAGTATTTGGTTACGTGCTTCGCGTGTTGTACTGAAACAATTTGAACCTATTTCCCCTCGTTCTTACAGCGGCGAGTTAGGACACTTGAAAATGGCACAGGACGTTAAGAAAAAGATTATGGATTTTGTAAATACCCAGGAAGCGAAATGAAGAACACCTTTTCTTCGGTAGCAGAGTTAATTCCGCACCAACCGCCGATGCGTTTGGTGGATGAGGTGCTTGTTGTTGAGGAAAACGAAGGGCAAGCGCGGGCTTATGTTCGGCCGGATCACTTATTTTTACGTGAGGACGGTACCCTGGCCCCTGAAGTTTTTTGTGAGTTGATTGCGCAAGGGTTTGCAGCATGTGAAGCACAACGCCGTGTCTGGCGAGGCGAAACGATTGATGGCGGTGGTTATTTGGCAAATATTCGCGATTTGACGATTTCTGATTTTGCGCATGCTGGAGATATTTTGACAATTTTTACGACGCAAATGGATGATTGTTTTGGCACACGAATTGTAAGAGGAAGAGTACAACGCGGTGCACAAATAGTGGCAGAAGGTACGGTTTATATCTTTATGTGGGAAGGGACCGGGCCGTCTCTTGATAAATTATCGGTGGGTGCTTAAGAAAGAAAAATGAGAAAATATCAAATTTTATGGGCTTTATTGGTAAGCATTTTATTCCAACCTTGCCTCGCACAAGAAACAGTAACTGGTGCACAACTCAAGGCGTTGGCGCAACGTTTTGCACAAGTACAAACCATCGAAAGCCAGTTTGTGCAGGAAAATCATATGGCGTTGCTGACTGATCCCGTACGAAGTAAAGGAAAATTTTATTTTCGGAAAAATCCTGCCAATTTACACTGGCAATATACCGAACCATTCGAAAACGGAATGGTTTTTCAAGACGGAAAAGTTTTTCGATTAACTGCAAACGGTAAAACTCCGGTAAAAGGATCCGTTGCCCGCACGGTAATTGCACAGATGATGACGTGGCTGGCAATGGATGTGGAACGTTTGGATAAATATTACCGTATTTTACGGCAAGAGGATTGTTTGATATTTGTTCCTCGTCAAAAACAAATGGGAGATTCTATGCAAATCTCGCTTTGGTTACAAGAAGGAGATTTGCCTTCGATTAAAAAATTGGAGTTGCAAGAAACCACGGGAGATCGAACGATTTTAACTTTTATGCATACACGGCTAAATCAACCTTTGCCGCAAGGAGTGTTCTAATGCGAAGATGGATTCTGTTTCATAAAAGATTGGCCGCCTTACTGGCGGTGTTGTTAATTACACTGAGTTGTTTTGTGGCTCGCTCTATCAAATTGGATGAGGATATGTCTGCTTTGATTCCTTCTCCGATTCAAAAAGAAATGGAATTGTTTAGTGAGAGTGCATTGCACCGGAAAACTTTTTTGGGAGTGCAAGCAACCACCGCACAAGAAGCACAACGCGCCTTGATGGTATTGCAACAGGAACTGGCCCCTTTTCTTATTAAACCTTTTGAACCGGGTGTCGAGATGGGGATTGATTTATTGCACGCCTTGCCGTATCGTTTTTCCGAACAAGATAAGGAAGAACTGGGAGATCGCATTACTCCCCCGGGATTAGCCGATCAGATGCAAAAAAACAGAGAGAAACTTTTCTCGTTGGATGGGTTTTTCCTGCGTAAACAAGTCCTCAATGACCCCCTGGATTTGACACAGCTTATGATTAAAAAATTGTCTCTTTTTCAGACGGCCGGAGTAGAGTACGAAGAAGGGACCCTCGTTTCCAAAGACGGTTTGACGCGGTTGGCAATGGTGGATACTACATTCCCTGCAGCCCGATTTCAAGACGTACGTCGGTTTGACCGTGCTTTCAAGCGCGCAGTTGAGAAATTAGGCAATACCGCCCAAGCTTTCTATTTGGGAGCTGTGCGCTATACGGCTGAAAATGTAAAGGCCGTTCATAAAGATTTGGTCAAAATTTCTATCTTGGCGGTAATCGGATTGGCTGTTTTATTTTTCGTTTTTTTCCGCCATAAAACGGCTTTGCTTATCTATTTGTTGCCTCTGGTTATCTTACCCCCGGCTGCGGTAGTAACTGCATTAATTTTCGGGCGTCTATCCGGTATCACGTTAGGGTTTGGCAGTGTGGTGGCCGGTTTATCCGTAGATTATGTTATTTACATCTTTTTTGCTATGTGTTATAGCGGGGATTTGCCTTATGAGGCAGCTCAACGGCTTAAAAAACATTTGGAATGTAATTTCTTAACGTCTGCCATGTGCTTTGTAGCCCTTTTCTTTTCGGGCGTAGAGGTCTTTCGGCAAATTGCAGTATTTTCATTATTGGCACTTTCTCTCTCTTTGTGGCTTACGCTCTACGTGTTACCCGCTTATTTTACGGCGCTTCCTAAAAAAACAGCAGTAATGTACGCCAGCTCCCAAAAAGGGCTTTCTAAACGGGAGGCAATTTTTGTGGCGGCTTGTTTGCTTTTGTTTGGCGCGTTTGGCGTCCAACAAATTCGTTTGAATGTGGACTTAAACGGTTTAAACGGGTTTTCAGCAAAATTGTTAGAGGATAAAAAACGGGCCGAGCCGGTATTAGGGAGTGCTCAACAAACCCACGGATTATTATTTGTGCTGGGGAATACGCTGGATGAAGCGCAGGCCAAAAACGAACAATTGGCTCGGCAGCTTGGGGAAACTTGGGCGGTAAATGAGGTCTTGCCTTCCATATGGGGGCAAGTGATTCGCAAACAACGTTGGAAAAATTTTTGGACGGCGGACCGTGTTCAGTACACGCGTTTGATGACAGAAGAAGAGGCCGCAAAACAAGGGCTGAATGCACAAGCTTTTGAGCCGTTCTTCAAGGGGCTTTCACAAGAGACACTCCCTCCGGATACGTTTGATTTTACGAAGATTTATAATCCTTTTGTATCGCTTTCCGACGGAACCTATGGGGTGGCTAACTTGGTACCGGATGAAAAAAAATACGAGGAATTGGGCAACGGAAAAGATGTTTATTTCCTTTCGTCCGCTTCTTTGCAAAAAAAATTATCGCTTGCGATTCGCTATGAAGCCATTACAGTAGTAATCGTGGCGTTTTTGCTCAATTTACTTGCTGTATGGGGCGTATTTAGAAATTGGAAGCATGCTCTTTTAACGTTTGTGCCGGTAATAACGGGGGCTTGTATGATTTTTGGCGGGTTTGCGTTATTGCGGATGCAAGTGAACTTGTTTGTATTGATTTTCTTGCCGTTATTAATGGGGTTAGGTATTGATTACGGTATCTTCCAAGTAATGAAATATACACATCCCGAACAAGAAAAACTTTATCCCAATCGAGCGTTGTTGGCGGCCGGTTTTTCTACGTTAGTGGGGTTTGGCGTATTAGCGGTGGCGTTGCATCCTGTACTTAAAATGATGGGCGTTTCTGCTTTGTTTGGCATTAGCGGAGCGGCACTGGGAGCCCTTTTCTTACTTCCCCCGTTTTTGGAGGAACGGAAATGAAAAAAGTATTTTTCTTTGCTTGTCTTTTAACGGCTTGTGCGAGCCAATCTGTATATCAGGATCCACCTCAAACGGTGTTACGGCCGGAAGAAATGATTCGCACGCAGGGTACATTCCGGGATATGGGATTTGTTTCCCTCTCTAAATACGAAGAAAATAAAGCCCGCGTGATATTGATGAGTGAAATTGGAATTAAATTGGCGGACATGACCGTTTTTCCTTCAAAAATAACCGTCTATTTTAAACAATCACAGTTTCCGCTACGGGCGGTGGAAGCGTTTGCACGTTTTACAAGAGCACATTTGTTTACTTCATGTCCCTCTTCGCAGGTGGAGTACAAAGATCGTTCTTCTCGTTTGGTGTTTAAAGCGCAAAGCAAGGGGGAACAATGTCCATAGAAGCTGCTATAAAAAATTGTTTTGTGTCGCAAACGGAAGCCGAAGTGGCGTATCAAGTTCCGGCAGATTTCCCTGCTTTTAAAGGGCATTTTCCCGGTCATCCGTTACTCCCGGCAGTGGTACAAATAAGTTTTTGTGTGGATGCTTTGAATCGTTTAAAAAATGATTCGCTAGCACTTTCGCAAATTGTGCGAGCCAAATTTATAAATCCTATTTTGCCGCAAACAGGTATACGGATAAGTATCCAACCCAAAACAGAAAAAAATTGGATTTTTACTTTATCTTCCGGCGATAACAAAACAAAATTTAGTCAATTGGTATTGGCTTTTAAGGAGCGTGTATGAAAGAAATTGTTTATTTTGTTCCCCCACCCGGGGCCCCGGCTCCCTTAGAGAAATCTGTTTTTCGAACAGTTCGTTTTAACGAAGTAGACCCTATGGGAATTTTATGGCATGGTCATTATGTTGGGTATTTTGAAGATGCGCGTGTGGCATTGGGAGATTCCTTGGGAATCGGTTATACTGATTTTTTTAACCGTGGCATTACACTGCCAGTAAGGCAAATGAGTGTGGATTATTTGGCTCCTTTAACATTCGGCCGTACCTACGAAATTAAAGCCCGGTTATTTTACTGTGATGCCGTTCGCATGAATTATGATTTTACAATTTACGATGATAAACACAAAATTTGTACACGCGGAATGAGTGTGCAACTTTTAGTGGATCAAAATAAAAATTTATTGTTGGAACGTCCGGATTTTTACGAAAAATTAGTGCAGAATTGGAAAGAAGGAAAAATTAAATAAATGCGTTTTGTGGTTGTAATCCCCCATTTTAATCACGAGGGCACGCTGCGCGGTGTAGTTCAAACAGCATTAAAAGAGTGTCCGGATGTAGCTGTATTTGATGACGGAAGTGATGTTTCTCCGCATAAACAGTTGGCGGGGCTTTCGGCTCATTTTGTCCGTTTTGAAAAAAATAAGGGGAAAGGAGCCGTCTTGCGGGAAGCCGCCCAATGGGCCGCACAAAACGGATATACACATTTGATAACGATGGATGCGGACGGACAGCATAGTGCGTCGGATATTCCTCTGTTGTGTAGCAAAGCGCAAGAGAACCCGCAAGCGTTGATTATTGGAGTGCGAAAGATGGATGATACCGTTCCGTTTTCCTCGCGTTTTGGAAGAAGTTTTGGCGGGTTTTGGGTGCATTTCCAAACGGGTAAAAAAGTGAACGATATTCAAAGCGGTTTGCGCGTTTACCCTCTGGAACTTTTACAGCATATTTCTACGTGGAGCCAACGATATGCTTTTGAAGTGGAAATTGTCGTGCGTGCATTATGGGGAGGGTTTGATGTGCAAGAAGTACCTGTTCAGGTACACTATCCTTCCGATAGAATTTCTCATTTTCATAAATTTAAAGATAATTTGCGTTTAACGGTTTTAAATACCTATTTAACATTACGGTCCATGTTGCCCATCCCGCACCGTAGGTATGTTTCTGCTACGCAAGAGGGCGTGCGAAAACAAAGTTATTGGGAGCAATTAAAAGAAAATTTACGTACAAAGGATAACATTGTTAAAAATGCTTTTTCGGCAGCATGGGGAATTTTTTGCGGGAGTATCGCTCTGCCGGGGATTCGGCAGGTAATGCTTTTTAGTGGGGCCGGATTTTGGAATTTAAATAGAATTTTAGTTATTTCCTTTGAAAAATTTTGCATTGGGCCGATTATCCCGGCCATATGTATTGAATTTGGATATTTCTTGCGACATGGCCATTGGCTGACGGAATTTAATTTGACGACATTGGGCCGTCAATTTTTAAGCCGGCTTTGGGAATGGATAGTAGGATCTCTTTTGGTAGCGCCGTTATTGGCACTGATTACTTTTTGTTTGGTATGGGGCATCGGATGGATGCTGAACCGAGGAATGCATAATGCCAACGGAAATGGGTAAAAGTTTGGCTTCAAAAGCGAAACATCAATTTGTGTACGCGCTGATTTTTATCGGCGGGCGGAGTGTGGCCTATTTGTTTTTGTACGTTTTGGTAGCTGTGTATAGCGTGTTGCCCAGTGTGTTTAAACGGTCGCAGGCCTACATCATGCGTCGGTTTAAACCTACAAACAAATGGCAGTTTTTTAAGCATACTTATTTGTTGAATTTAACTTTTGGACGCACTTTGGTAGATCGGGCCGCTTTGGGAATTTTAGGGCGTACCGGTGTTCAATCTACGCGACCGGAGCGGCAACAACTGATTGATTGGGCAACTCAAAAAAAGGGAGCTTTATTGCTTACGGCGCACGTGGGTTGTTGGCAAATGGCAGTGAATTTAACGGGTTTTATTCCCGCCAAATTGCATGTGCTGTATTATCGACACCCGCAAGATTATGATAAAACGGTAGCACAGCATTCCGGGCAGGATGCTCCATTCGATTTTATTGATCCCTCCGGCCCCCTAGGGGGCGTAGTGGAAATGCTCAGTGCTTTACAAAAAGGAGAAATCGTCTGTGCGATGGCCGACCGCGTCTTTGGTAATGAAAAAAATGCGGTTTCGGTAGATTTTTTAGGGGGAAAGATGCGGGTACCCTTCAGCTTCTATAAGTTGGCGGCTGCTACAGGAGCTCCGTTGGGAATTCTATTCTTTTCTTGGGAGGGAAAAGGGGTATTTCGCACCCACACATGCCCTCCGTTGCGGGTTGATCCACAAGCCAAAACTGCAGCGGACTTTGTTCCCTACGCACAACAATTTGCTAGCGCGTTAGAAGATTTTTGTATAAAATATCCGTATCAGTTCTTTAATTACTTTAATGTATGGAGCGACGAAAAAAATGGTGGATGAACTTAAAAATCTAATAGCCAGTGAGATTGATTTGGGAGGAATGGATGTTTCCTCTTTTGGAGCGGAAGATGCTATTTTCGGAGAAACCGGAATGGGATTGGATAGCTTGGATGCTGTAGAGCTTATCATGCTGTTGCAAAAAAAATACGGCGTTACGATTGAAAATATGCAACAAGGCCGCGAAATTTTTAAAACATTGGGTTCCTTGGCATCCTATATCGAACAACATCGTACCAAATGAGAGAAGGAGTGACTATTGCCGGGGCCGGAGCATTGTGTGCATGCGGGTTAACGGCAAAAGAGATGTTAAAAGGTGCGCTTAACGGGCGGGCGTGTTTTGCTTTGCCCGGCAATCGTGTTAAAAGTGCCTATGCGGACCGTTTCCCCGTATTCCAAGTGTCGGAATCTGTTATAGCTTCTTGCCCAATAGGGCAAAGTTTAAGTTCTTATTTTTTCTTAACAGCTGCCAAAGAAGCGTTTGCTCAAGCAGGATTAACGCCAGAAAAGCTGCAAAATAAGCGAGTAGGCGTTATTGTAGGAACTTCGGTAGATGCGTCATTTCATTGCTTTGATTTATACCATCATTTTAAGCAAAGGGCGGTAAAAGAGGAAGATGTACAAGAATTGAAAAAATATTTTGCTACCTCTGCTACCGCAAAAACAATTAGTGCTTATTTTGGCTTTACCGGACCGTTCCAAACTATTGTAACGGCTTGTGCCAGTGGAACGGATGCTATCGGATTGGCGAAAGATTGGATTAAAAATGACATATGTGATGCTGTACTCTGTGGCGGAACAGATGAAATAAATCTGGTTCCTTATGACGGATTCATACGTCTGCTGATTGCGGGTAAAAACCGGTGTAAACCGTTTTCCAAAGATAGAGAAGGGATTAATATCGGAGAGGGTGCGGCGGCTATGTTGTTGTTGAACCGTGTTTTAACGGAAGAATTCGCGATTTCTCCCGTTGGTTATGTGCTGGGTTACGGAAATGCATGCGACGGTTATCATCCCACGGCCCCCGATCCCGCTGCAAAAGGATTACAAAAAGCGATCTCTTTTGCTTTAAAAGAAGCCGCAGTTGCTCCTTCACAAATAGCTTTTATTAATGCGCATGCGACGGCCAGTCCTGCCAACGACTTAGCGGAAAGTGTAGCATTTAATGCGCTGTTAAAAGATGTGCCTGTATGGGGTTCGAAGGGAGTTACGGGACATACGCTGGGCGCGGCCGGCGCCATAGAAGCGGTGTTAAGTTTGCAAGCTTTAAATGAGAAGATTTTGCCGCCAACGATTGGTTTCTCCGTACAGGATGAAAAAATCGGGTTTTCCCCCACCACAATCCCTTCTACCGTTACAAAACGAGTGGCTTTGTCGGATTCGCTAGCATTTGGCGGTTGTAACAGCGTGATAGTACTAGGTTCAGAGGATTTTTATGCGTGATTTATTTATTACGGGCTCCTCTTTTTTATTGGGAGATATTGAAATGGGCGCCTTTGAGCCGTATATAGAGGCAAAGAAACTGCGCCGTATGGAAAAAATTGCCAAAAACGTATTGTGGTGTGCTTTCTCAGCTTGTCAGCAAGCAAGTGTGAATTTTCAAAAAGAAAATGAATTGGGATTGAGTTTGGCTGTAGGAGCCGGATCTTTAGAAAGCACGCTTCGCTTTTTAGACAGTATTATTGACGACGGAGATGAGTTATCTTCCCCCACAGCATTTGCCGGTTCGGTTCACAATTCTACCGCTTTGACCCTTTCTTTGTTTTTGCACAGCCACGGGCCGTGCGTAACTACCGGGCAGTTGGATGGTTCATTCGCGGCGGCATTGTTGACGGCTCAACAATTTTTAACAAATGGTATGTGCGAACAAGTACTGGTGGCCGTTACGGATGATATCAATCCGGTGGCTGCGGAACTGGTGCCACAATCTCCGGATTTATGGAAAGGATTGGTGCGCCCCGGGCAATTTCAACGTGCTGCCGCTGCTTTTGTGTTGTCTAATACACCACGGACGAATTGTTTGAAAGTAAAACAGTTATCCTTTACACGGACGGACGTACAAGACAAATCCTTGCCGGATTCTTTTTCCTCTCCGGCGTTTTGTGCAATTCATGTGGCACAGCAATGTGCGGCCGGAAAAGATTTTAGAGTGAGAGATGTATTTGCTGGAACTGATTTTAAGTTGGAGGCCTCTGTATATGCTTTTGAAAAGTGATGTATATCGTATTGTGTCGGATTTTTTTCGTACGGAACTTGCCCGTCGCCAAGCGGATGCGTTGGCGGTGTTTGAAACAGAAAATGAAGATGATTTTTTTGACCGTTTGCCGCAAGAAGTACGGAAAACGGCATTTGAGAAAGCTGCGACTTTTTTTGATTATGAGCCAAAGGAGTTTTCTTCCTTTGATCTAATGGTAGATTTTGCCTATGCCAGTTATTTAAAAAACAGACACTTGAATTTTTTGACTTCCGGCAGTACCGGAGTGCCAAAAAAATGTGTGCATACGGAAGAAATGTTGCGAGAAGAAGCCTATGGCGTAAAGGACCTGTTTAAACCTGTGAAACGCATTGTGTCGCTTGTACCCTCCAGCCATTTATATGGTTGTACCTTTACCATTTGTTTACCTCATGTATTGCGTGTACCGGTAAAAGTATTACCGGCATTGCCTACGCAACCTTGGGAAGATTTGTTGCAGGAAGGAGATTTGGTAACAGGATTCCCGTTATTTTGGAATTATTGGTTACGGGCCGGGAATCACTTTAAACCGGGTATTATGGCCCTCTCTTCTACCGCTCCGTGCAAAGATGAAATTATCAACGATTTATTCCGAGCGGGATTAACAAATTTTGTGGAAATTTACGGTTCAAGTGAAACGGGAGTTATTGGTACTCGTACCAATGCAGGATCTCCCTTTACTATTCCTGATTTTTGGGAAATTTCTTCACGCGGAAATGAGATAAAAATCAAACGCAAATCACAATCGGAGTGGCTGTTGTTGCCAGATGAGGTGGATGTAATTCCGCCACGTCAAATTCGGCCTCTTCGTCGGCGAGATGCATGTGTACAGGTGGCCGGAATTAATGTTTACCCCCGTCATGTAGAACACATCTTGGCTCGTCATCCGGCGGTAAAGGCCTGCCGGGTCCGGTTGATGCGTCCGGAAGAAGGAGAACGCTTGAAGGCGTTTATTGTATTAAATGAAGGATTTTCACCCGATCATGTAGGAATCATTCGAACTTATCTTTCCCAGAAAGTGACGGTACATGAAATGCCACGTAGTTTTACCTTCGGGAAACAACTGCCGGTAGCTGCGTTGGGAAAAGATACAGATTGGTAAATCCCCCCCCATTTTGATGTATTGTTTAGGACCCAAAAGGCCTAGATTCAAATTAGGTCTTTTGGCCCTTGTGGAAAAACTTTTGTTTGTGTTAGGATGTGATTATCAAGACGTGTCTTTATTTGAAAGTATTATTAAAGGAGCTAATATGGTAAAGCTATTATCCACGGTATTAAGTTTTCTATTAATCTTCGGAAGTGTTGTTCCTTCTTTGGCGCAAGTACAACAACAAAATGCACGGGAAACAGAGCGATTAAAATCTCACATTTATTCAACAGCAACTAAAGCTCAAGCGGATCAAACACAGGCGGTAGTATACCCAACTCTTAAAGAAATGCGTGTGCGACGTTCCGTGGATGATGCAAATTTTGTACCGGTGACGTCGGAAAAAGCCGAATTATTGGAAAGAGCAAAGAAAGTGCTGGAAGATCTACAAAAAGCAACACAAGAAGAAAACGAGGGTGATGGCCTTTTGAATTATGAAGAATTTAAGGACCTGTATCTTGACCAATTGAAAAAAGAAGGGGTACTGGCAGGTATGTTAAAGGGGCGCGGTGAAGAAGAAGCCAAATTGATACGGGAAAAATATGAAGAAGTTGTGAATACAATGTTGCATGGAGAGTACGTGAAGTACCAAGAAAATCATGCACAGTTGTTGAAGGAAATGGAACAGACGTACAAAAATGAATTAAGAAAGTTATGTGATAAAATGGTGAACATAACGGAATTAATTTTTACCGGTTATCGAATTAAGGAAGATGATACCGAAAAACACCGGGGATGGGCGGTAGATCCGATATCCGTATTTTTGCCGACGATGTATACCGCTTTTGGGAATGAGGTGGTTACCGAGCGAACTCACAAAAAGGCCGTGGAGGAACTCCGGAAACGTGTACGAAAAGACAATGAATTTGTTGGAACGCAGATTTTGCTACAAAATACACATGCATTAGCCATATTAGGAACTGAACGCCAAGATGCGGAATTAGTGAGCGATGTGCTTTTAAAACATGCGAATCAAGAGGGAATAGCACCGGCTTTTATTCAAGTTTTAGGGGCCGATTTGGCAGGGATGAAAGATGTGGCGCATGACTATCAACCGTTGGCACGGGTTTTAATAGCTTTACAGAGACAAGAAAATACTGCAAGCATGTGGGATGTAAACCCTCTGAAGATTGCCAACTGGGTAAAAGAAATTCACGATATGTCAGCCGGAGGAGAATT
>JAEEGL013260580.1_pt1 | contig 93504 bp, 65 predicted proteins | sample 9134231 | NCBI WGS metagenome assembly JAEEGL01 (sample SAMN16246548, study PRJNA631951) | gut metagenome | biome: gut microbiome; feature: rumen; material: fiber-attached | host: Bos | place: Iran: Karaj | collected 2018-10 | reverse complement strand
GACGAAAGAAAAACAGATAAAAACAAGTAAAAATAAATAAAAATAGCTCTTTCTTGCTTTATCTTATCTTTGTGTGACGAAGAATATATTTTTTTCTGTTTTTTTCTGTTTTTTCTTCGTCCGCCGAAGGCGAATAACTTCTATATCTCTTCTATTGTTTAAAGATTTTTCTTCCTCCTACAATATACACTCCCCTGATTGGGTGCGTCACCTTCCTTCCCTGCAAATCATATATATCTGTCTTTTTCCTCAAACATGAGTTCAACATGAATTAATCATGAATTGAACATTCGGTTGTTGATTCGAACACGAATAATTCGTTTTATTCGCTCCATTCGTTGTATCTGTGAAGATTTGCAAAGATATGTAAAATTTTTACAAACAACAATCACAAAATAGGCGCAAAACGCATGTTTTGTAAATTTTGAAACAATTTTTGTAAATTTTGAAATTCTAACAGCAGAGGAAGGGGGAAAAAAACAGTTCATTCGTGTCATCTGCTCCATCGGCATAGCCAATGAAGACTTTTTCTTGTCGGCGAATTGTGCGAATGAAACGAATAAAATCTCTGTGAATTTGACTCCGTCGAGCTAAAGGTTCTGTGGTGTCTGTGTGAGATAATGAGCCGTGGACGGCTCACAGAAAGATGTTATTTCACACAGAAAGCACAGAAAACACAGAAATACGAACACGTATGGCGCGAAGGACACGAAGGCGAAGCCTCGGAAGATCCCCTTCCACAGCCTCTAAACCGATGTCCCCGATGTCGGTCAGGCGATGTCCCCGATGTCGGTCGACCGATGTCCCCGATGTCGGTTTTGAGGCAGTGGAAGGAAGTCATGAGAGGTTACGGTGTGAAGACAATGGAGGATGTGCCTGTGCATTGGCACACAAACATAGCGAAGGGATATGTGAGAGAACACATATCCCTTCGCTATGATTAAACGGGGTGTTACTTCGTGCCGCCGCCAAGGGCGATGTAGAGGGCGATGACGGCTTCGGCACCGTTGTACATGTTCGAGGCCTCATTGAGCTGGGCATTGAGGAGCGACTCTTGAGCCGTGAGGACTTCGAGGTAGCTGGCCTTGCCGTTGTCCATCAGTTCGTGGGTGCCCGTGTAGGCTTCATGGAGCACCTCCACCTGACGGTGATAATACTCATGCTTCTCGCGAGCAGCCATACAGTCGGCCATGGCCTCATTCACTTCGTTGCCGGCATTGATGACAGCCTGCACATACTTCTTCTTCATGTTCTCTTCGGTCAGCTTACTGATCTTGTAGTTGGCTTTGATCTGGCCACGGGCGAAGATAGGCTGCGAGAGGGAAGCGACTGCCTGAAGCAACAGTTTGCCGGGATTGACGAAGCCGCTATTGTTGCTCCATCCTGCCTCTCCCGTCAGTGTGAGACTGGGATAGAAGGCGGCACGGGCTGCCTGAACATTGTAGAAGGCTTCTTCCATGTAGTAGTTGGCCATACGGATGTCGGGGCGATGCTCCAGCATCTGGGCTGGCACACCAATCTTCAGGTAGCGCGTGTCGAACATGCGCTTTCCTTCAGAGGCAGAGTGATAAAGGTTTTCTGTCTGCCATTTGGTACGCTCGATGTGCTGTGGTGTGATGCAGAGCAGATTGCAGATGTTGTTCTCGGTCGAGCGTATGGCGCGACGGATACTCACTATCTGTAGCTTCACGTCGAGCCATGAAGACTCCTGCTGGTTCACGGCTGTCGAGTAGGACTGACCGTTCTCATAGAGTGCCTGCTGTGTATCCAATGAGGCTTTCCAGAGGCTGTCGGTCTCGGTGAGGATGTCCAGTTCGCGGTCGAGCAGTTGGAGATAGAAATATTGCAGGGCAATGGAACTGATGAGGTTGGAACGTGTGGACTCCTCGGCCATCTGTGACTGCAGCCATGCCGCTTTGGCAGCTCGTTTCTTATTGGTGATGGAGCCGAACACATCGGCATCCCATGACACATCCAACGGCAGGATGTAACTCTTCGTGGGTCTGCCCCCGTCGAAGCTGGAGATCATGCCCTGCGGCGAGAAGAAGAGGGACGGCAGATAGGCCAGCCGTTGGGTTTTCAACGAGATTTCACTCTTCTCGACATTGATGCGGGCGGTGTTCAAGTCGGTGTTATTGGCCAATCCCTGCTCTATCAACTGCTGCAGCAGGGGGTCGGTGAAGAACTCGCGCCAAGACATCTCGGCGATGGATGTTTCTCCTGTGGCCGACAGGATGTCCTGTGTGGTGCCGAACGGCTCAGCTGGATCCTGCACGGTCTTCTCATATTTATTATATAAGCCGCAGCCCGTGAGTGACAAACCCATGGTTGCTGCGATAATGATATTCTTTGTTTTCATATACGGTAGCAAATTTTTCACTTTTCACTTTGCGCTTTTCACTTCTTTGCCTTGGAACTTCTCATGCAGTTTCTGGAACACGATGAAGAAGGCGGGGACGACGAAGAGGAGGGCGATGGTGCCCACAGTCATACCACCGATGACACCCAGGGCGAGGGCACGGTTACCGTTGGCACCAGCACCACCCTCGATGACGAGCGGAATCATACCGGCAATCATCGTGATGACGGTCATCAAGATAGGACGAAGACGCTCCTTGCAGGCCTCAAAAGCTGCATCGACGATGCTCATGCCTTGGGCACGACGTTCGGAGGCAAACTCGGTGATGAGGATGGCCGTCTTGGCCAACAGACCAATCAGCATGATGACACCCGTCTGCAGGTAGATGTTGTTGTCCGATCCAGGCAGGTTGAACAGCGAGCAGATGTAGGCCATGACAAAGGCACCCATCAGTCCGAAAGGTACGCTCAGCAGCACTGCCATCGGGGTGAACCATGAGTTGTAGAGCGAACCCAGAATCAGGTAGATGAGGATGGCACAGATGGCATAGATGATCGCTGTGGTGTTAGAACCTGCGGCCTCTTCCACCTCGCGTGACATGCCACTGTACTCGTAGGTGGCAGTGGTAGGCATCTCTTGTCTGAACACCTCAGCAATCACCTCATGAGCCTCTCCTTCGCTATAGCCGCTGGCGGGTGAAACGCTGCAGGTAATGCTCTGGAACAGGTTGAAGTGCTCGATGCTCGATGAACCGACAATTTCCTTCAGGGTGACAAACTGCAAGATGGGCGCCATCTTGCCACTCTGCACCTTCACGAAGATATTGTTGAGAGACGTAGGATCAAGGCGGTACTCGGGAGCGGCAGCCACCATCAGGCGGTAAACCTTACCAAACTGATTGAAGTTGCCCACATAGGCACCACCGCAGAAGGCTCCCAGCGTGTTCAGCACGGCGCTTGGCGACACACCGGAACGATCGCATTGGGCAGCATCCACTTCGACCTGATATTTCGGATAGCGCTCACTGTACGTTGACATGGCGGAACTGATTTCCGGACGCTCAGCCAGTTTGGCCAAGAAATGGTCTGTCTTTTGGGCAAACTCCGACAGGTTGCCACCCGTGGGATCCTGCACAATCAGACTCACGTCGTTGCTCGTACCGTAGCCTGGCACCTGAGGCATCTGGAAGGGCAGCACCTTGGCGTTCTTGATGCTCAAGCAGTCCATATAGAAACGGTAGAGGACGAGATCTATCATGTGGTTCATTCCCGGACGGTCGTCCCAATTTTTCAGACGAACAACAAGGGTGGCCATATTCGAGCCGTAACCAGATATCAGACCATAGCCGCAGGAAACAGCGTAACTCTCCAGTTCAGGGATATTCTTCAACTTCTTCTCCACCTCCGTCACCAGCTCAAACGTCTGCTGCAGCGTGTAGCCCTCTGGTGCACGCACCTCTGCCATGAATACACCCTGGTCTTCCTGTGGTACGAGACCCGAAGGCAGGTTCTTCATGAAGAACACCAGCAAGATGGCGGCAACAATCAGCGAACCCCATGCCAAAACGGGGCGCTTGATGAATTTGTTGACGACCTTTGAATACTTGGCGGCAATGGCATTGTAGCTGACATTGTAGGCTTTTTGGGTATAATAGGTGATGGATTTCTTCTCTTCGCCTTTCTTTTCCGACATCTTCAACATGATGGCACAAAGAGCCGGGCAAAGCGTCAAGGCCGATACGCACGACAGACCGACCGACGCGGCAATGGTGACACCGAACTGCGTGAAGAAGGTGCCCGACGTGCCCGACATGAAGGTCACAGGAATGAACACGGCCATAAATACTAATGTACATGAGACGACGGCTACCGACACCTCACTCATGGCCTCGCGGGTGGCCTCACGAGCATCTGAGATACCATTCTCCATCTTCGCCATGACGGCCTCGACCACCACAATGGCGTCATCGACCACCGTACCGATGGCGAGCACCAAGGCGAACAGCGTCAGGATGTTGAGCGAGAAGCCTGCCAGCATGACGACGGCAAAGGTGCCCAGAAGCGATACGACAATCGAGATGGACGGGATGATGGTGGCCTTGAAGTTCTGCAGGAAGAAGAACACCACCAGAATCACCAGGATGATGGCGATGATGAGGGTCTCCACCACGTTATGGATGGCAGCAAAAAGGAAGTCGTCGGAGGTCATCAGCGTAACGAACTCCAGTCCGGCAGGCATCGTCGCCTGCATTTCCTCACAAATCTTCGTGATGCGGGCGTTCACCTCCGTGGCGTTGGCACCTGGAGCCTGGAATATCATCATCATGGCACCGGGGCGACCATTGATGTCCGACATGAAGCTGTAGCTCTCGGCACCAATCTCCACCGTAGCCACCTCGCCCAGTCGCAACAGGTGACCGCCATCGGTGGTGCGCAGCACGATGTCGTTGAATTCCTCGACTGTCTTCAGCGTACCTTTGTACTCCATCGAGTATTGGTATTTGTTCTCAGAGTTTTCACCTAACGAACCCGTGGAGGACACGAAGCTCTGGCTACTGATGGCATTGATGACATCAATAGGTTCCAAGCTGTACTGAGCCATCACGTCGGGCTTCATCCAGACACGCAGGGAGTATTTGTTACCCAGGGCGGTCACCTCACCCACGCCGGTGATACGCTGAATGCGCGGCTTGATGTTGATGTCCACATAGTTCGAGACGAAGTCGTTGTCGTACTTGCCGTCCGAACTCCTCACAGCCAGCACGCGCAGGATACTGTTCTGCCTCTTCGACACCTGTACACCGACCTTGGTCACGTCGGATGGCAGCGACGAGGTGGCTTGCGACACACGGTTTTGCACGTTCACCGTCGCCATGTCGGGGTCGGTGCCCTGTTTGAAGTACACCGAAATTTCCACATTACCCGACGAGGTGGCCTTGGAGGTCATATAAATCATGTCCTCCACACCATTGATGCTCTCCTCCAACGGCTGGATGACCGACTCCATAATCGTTTGCGGGTCGGCACCGGTGTAGGAAGTGGAGACACTCACTGTCGGAGGTGCGATGTCTGGGTATTGCTCGACAGACAGCGTGTTCATCGCGATGTAGCCCACAATCGCTATGACAATACTGATGGCACATGCCATCACATATTTATTAATGAATATATTGTTCTTCATAATCCTTAACTTAACTTTCGGAAGTTACCGCTTCGCTCAGAAGTTATAGAAGTTATAGAAGTTATCGCTTCGCTTAGGAGTTAAAGCCTATACCACCATGCGGGGTGTAAGTTACCATCTGTCGTACATAACATACGGCTCTAACTCCTTTAACTCCTCTAACTCCCTTAACTCCAAGCAAGTGGAACTTGCGAAACTTGAGATCCTTATTTAAAAAAGCACTCGCTGTCCCTCATTCACGTTATTGGCTCCAACGGTGACAATCTTGTCGCCCACCTTCAGTCCGCTGGTCACGGAGAAGTTCTTGCCGTCGCCAATGTCCTCAGTCGTCACTGTGACTGCTGTTGCCGTGCTGTCGGCCTGCACCTTATACACCTGCTGCTTGTCCAACAGTTTCACCACAGCCACTTGCGGAATCACCATCACGTCCTTCTCGTCGAAATGCATGACCACCGTACCCTGAATACCTGAGAAGAGTTGGCCGTCAGGATTGGGGAACGTGGCTTTGATGGCGATGGTACCCGTCGAAGCATCCACCACGCCCGTAGCACTGCTGATATAGCCCTTATGCTTATATTCGGTGCCGTTCTTCATCACGAACGTTACCGGAGGGAAGTTTTTAATGGCTTCCTCAAGATTCATCTCGATACCCTCCGCCACAGCATGTTCGAGGACATTCTCAGACACAGAAAACTCTGCATTCATGTTTGTATTGCCGCTGACCATTGTCAGTTGCGTGGATGGCGATACCTGGTCGCCGGTTCTTACGGGAATCTCACCAATCACACCTGTCACGGGAGCTGTGATGGTGCAGTAACCAAGGTTCACTTTCGCACGGTTCACTGATGCTCGTGCCTGAACCACCGCAGCCTTGGCCTGTTTGTACGAGTTCTCGGAGTTGTCGAGCATATAGCGGCTCACAATCTTCCTGTCAAACAGGTTCTTGTTCGACTCGTACTCAAGTTTTGCGCTGCTTTCTGCAGCCTGTGCTGCCAGCAGGTTGGCCTGAGCGGATTCCAATTCCAGCTGTGCATCGCGCTGGTCAATCACGAAGAGCACCTGTCCTTTCGTCACTTGCTGACCCTCGACGACCGCAATCCTTGTCAACTGTCCAGTCACTTGAGGCGTAATGGTGACATCGGTCTGTCCTTTCAGTTTGGCACTGAACTTCACGGGAACCGTGATGTCCTGTTTTTTTACGACCATCGTCTCGTACGATGTGTTCTGCTCCTTGGGCATGTCAATGCCGCATGACACCAACCCGGCTACGAGGCCGAGCATCAAAGTCCATTTGAATGATTTCATTTTCATGTGTTTTTATGCATTATTGATTAGTTTTTCGTGTTAAAGTACACAAAGGTATGCAATTTTTCAGAAACAGCATCATTTTGAACACAAAAAAACCATGTTTTGTAAATTTTGAAACAATTTTTGTATATTTTGAAAGTCAAACAGCGAAGGAAGGGGGAAAAAACAGTTTAATCTGTGTAATCGTTGAGAAAAAAACATATCCCTGTGGGATGATTAAACGGATTAAGCAGATTACTTAACTTTCTGAAGTTACCGGTTCTTTGCGAGCAAAGCGCTTCGCGATGACGCTCGAAGTTAAAGAAGTTATCGGTTCTGTGTGAGATTAAAGATTGGTGGTGTTGCGCATCCACGCAGTCACGCTCTGCCCCATTCGCTGTTTGAAGGCGAGGCTGAAGGTACTGTAGCTGTGGTAGCCGCTGTCGCTGGCCAGTTGTTGGGCAACGATGGGTTGATGTGCAGCGGTAGCTTTGTGGTAGAGCGTGATGAAGTGGTTGATGCGGAGGTTGTTGATATAGGTGTTGTATGTGACGCCTTGGCTGGAGAAATACTGGCTGAGATAGGAACGGTTGGTGCCAATCGTCTGAGCCAGTTGCTGCAGGGTCAGGTCGTGCTGCAGGTAAAGCTGCACCTCCACGCAACGCTCAGCCAACAGCTGTTCGATGTTGGAAGAGGGAGAAGCTGCCTCACCCTTTTGCATTTCCTCTCTCCCCTCGGTCACCAATTGTTCCGATTCCGCAATTGCCCTGTGAGTGAGGGAAGTAGATAGTTCATCTGCTTGTTCTTGAGGGTCATCACTCCCATCCTTCTCAAGGAGGGCTTGGGGGAAGGTCTCCAAGGTTGGCAGGGTCTCCACGCGCCACAGCAGAAGGGCGACAAGCACAAGCTCGATGCCATGTATGAGCCAAATTAAGACCATGTCTGTAGCGAGTACATAGACGACAAACAGCAGCATGCAGACGAGCGACACCGCTTGGCACAGCCATACCTTCTTATTCTCCAAGTCGGCGTAGTTGTCGTTCAGCCAGCGTCCGTATTGTCTGATGGCGAAGACCATATATGCGGTAAAGAGCAAGCTGAGCAGAAGAAGGTATATGCTTGCCATCTGTATGAGCAGGTTACGGGGATAGACGACGTACACCGCAGACATCACCACAAACGGTATGATGCCCATCAGGGCGGGCCATACCGACCGGTGGCGATCCTGAAGCATGGCAAGCAGCGTGCCAGCAAAGGTGGTGAACAGCAACACGCTGTCGAGTATGGCAAACACCATATAGACCACGGAATGTATGTCGCCAGAGTAGAGGTAGAACAGCAGCCACCATACGTGTGCCATTGTCGAAACGGCAAAGAATGATGAAGCCCAACGACGCAACCGCACAGGTGACGTCACCTCAGGCGCGAAGGCATTGCCTCGGCGCAGCAGCAGGTAGAAGGCGGCAATGGCAGGCACCACGCCCGTGATGCCATAGAGGATAAAAAATAGGATCACCTCAACAGATATATGGTCGGTAAACATCCCTCTGAATTGTAAATGAGTTCTTATCGCGGTTGTTTCGATGGGTTCATTTCTTCTTCACGGGGTCGCAAGTGAGTCCGCAGCCTAAACGTTTCAGGATCTTGCGGTCGACTTCGCCGAGCATGACGGTGGAGTGCATCTGGCAGCCACGAAGTTTGGGCAGCTGTTCGAGGGCGCGACGGCAGTTCTCGTCGTGCTGCGAAAGGACGGAGATGGCCACGAGCACTTCGTCGGTGTGGAGACGAGGATTGTGACCTCCCAAGTATTCAGTCTTGGTCTTTTGGATAGGTTCAATCATGCTCTGGGGGATGAGTTTCACATCGTCGCCAATGCCTGCAAGGTGCTTCATCACGTTGAGCAGGAGGGCGGCACAACAGCCGAGCAGGTCGCCCGTCTTGGAGGTGATGATGGTGCCATCCTCCATTTCCATGGCAGCACAATGAACACCTGTCTGCACCTTCCGTTCGTTGGCAGCCACGGTGACATGACGATCGGCTGTGGTGATTTTGGCCTGATTGAAGAGCAACTGAATCTTGCTCACCTCACTCTCGTTGCACGCGCCATCGGCGAGTTTGTTGGTCGCATCGTAGTAGCGGCGGATGATTTCATCCTTGGAAGCCTGACAGCACACCTCGTCGTCGCTGATGCAGAAGCCCACCATGTTCACACCCATGTCGGTTGGCGACTTGTAGGGATTCTCACCGTAGATGCCTTCGAAGAGGGCATTGAGGACGGGGAATATCTCGATATCGCGATTGTAGTTGATGGCCACCTTACCGTAGGCATCAAAATGGAAAGGGTCAATCATGTTCACGTCGTTGAGGTCAGCGGTGGCTGCCTCATAGGCGATGTTGACGGGATGCTTGAGCGGAAGGCTCCACACGGGGAAGGTCTCGAACTTGGCATAGCCAGCACGGATGCCACGTTTGTTCTCGCCATAGAGTTGGCTGAGGCATACAGCCATCTTGCCGCTGCCAGGACCTGGCGCCGTGACGATGACGAGCGGACGGGTGGTCTCCACATAGTCGTTCTTGCCGAAGCCCTCCTCGGAGGCAATCAGTTCCACGTTGTGGGGATAGCCGTCGATCAAGTAGTGGAAATAGGACTTGATGCCCATGCGCTCGAGACGGTGGCGGAACTGGTCGGCTGCACGTTGGCCGTCGTAGTGAGTGATGACCACCGAACCCACATAGAAGCCACGGCTCATGAACTCGTCGCGCAGACGGAGCGCATCTTCGTCGTAGGTGATGCCGAGGTCGGCACGCATCTTGTTCTGCTCAATGTCTTCGGCACTGATCACAATAACAATCTCAAGACTGTCGCTCAACTGCTTGAACATACGCAACTTGCTGTCGGGCTTAAAGCCTGGCAACACACGCGATGCATGGTGGTCGTCGAAAAGTTTGCCACCCAACTCAAGATACAGTTTGCCATCGAACTGGGCAATGCGTTCACGGATGTGCTCCGACTGAATCTTGAGGTATTTCTCGTTGTCAAATCCTATTTTCATAAATGTCTGTTTTTACTAATTTGGCTGCAAAGGTAAGAGTTTTAATTGATAATTGACAATTGATGATTGATAATTCACAATTCACAATTCATAATTCATAATTCACGATTGATAATTGTTACTTTTTTATAAAAAATAGTGTCATCTAGTAAAAAACTCCTAACTCATCACTGCTAACTCCTCACTTTTCCTTATCTTTGTGGCGTTTTTCAGCCAGATATGCGCTGGACGAAGTCAAAAACTCTCAAAAACCAAGAGTCATGATGAATTTATTAGATGTTGCACCCATCTCTTCGTACGATCTGGAGACGACGTGGTGGGAATCCTTTCAGGACATGGACACTTGGATGCAGGTGTTCTGGGTATGTGCTGTCGTAGGCTCCATCATCTTCCTTATTCAGATGGTGTTGACGCTCATCGGAATGGACAGCAGCGACATGGATGTAGACTTCGATGGTGCCGACACCATGGACTTGGGAGGCGGCATCTCGCTGTTCAGCATCAAGAACTTTGTCAACTTCATCGTCGGCTTCGGCTGGGGTGGTGTCTGCTTGAGCACCGCCATCGAGAACTACTGGGTGCTCACCCTGATTGCCCTGTTAGTGGGCGCGGCCTTTGTGCTCATGTTCTTCTTCATCAAGAAGCAGACCAAGAAACTGGAGCACAACGGCGCCTTCAACATTGCCGACTGCGTGGACAAGACTGTCGATGTCTATCTGCGCATTCCTGCCGGACAGAGCGGCAAGGGCAAGGTGCAGGTGAGCCTCAACGGCTCCATACAGGAGTTCGATGCCATGACCGAAGGCGACAGCATTGCCAGCGGCCAAAAGGTGAAAGTGGTCAGCATCATCGACGGTTCCACCGTGTTAGTGAAATAAATAGTAAATCGTAAACTTGTAAATAATAACCATGACTTATCTTATTATTGTAGCAGTGGTTGTAGCCATTGTGCTTCTCATCTCCATCATCAATCGATACAGAAGATGTCCGTCAGACAAGATTCTGGTAGTTTATGGAACCACAGGCAACAGAGGTTCAGCCAAGTGTGTGCACGGCGGTGGTACGTTCGTGTGGCCCATCATTCAGGACTATGCCTACTTGAGCCTCACCCCCATCAGCATTGATGCCAATCTGACCAATGCCCTCTCGCGCCAGAACATCCGCGTGGATGTGCCTTGCCGCTTTACCGTCGGTATCTCCACCGACACAGAGAGCATGACGGCAGCAGCCGAGCGTCTGTTGGGTCTCACGGCTGCCCAGATTCAGGAACTGGCACGAGACATCCTCTTCGGTCAGTTGCGTCTGGTCATCGCCACCATGAGCATTGAGGAACTGAACAGCGACCGTGACAAGTTCCTCGAGGCCATCTCCAGCAACGTCGAGGTGGAATTGAAGAAGATTGGTCTGCGTCTCATCAACGTGAACGTGACCGACATCAACGACGAGAGTGGCTACATCGAGGCACTCGGTCAAGAAGCTGCAGCCAAGGCCATCAACGAAGCCAAGGTGCGTGTGGCTGAACAGGAGAAGTTTGGTGAAATCGGTAAGGCTGAAGCCAACCGAGAGACCCGTATCCGTACTGCTGAAGCCAATGCACAGGCTGTACAAGGTGAGAACGAGGCCAAAGTGCAGATAGCCAACTCCGATGCCGACCGTCGCGAACGCGAGGCTGAGGCACAACGCAAGGCCATCGCTGCCGAGAAGGTAGCTGCCGCCAAGGCTTTGGAAGAAGCATACTCCGCTGAGCAGAAGGCCGAAGAAGCACGTGCCAACCGTGAACGTGCCACCCAGAGTGCCAACGTGCTCGTCAGTCAGGAGATTGAGAAGAAGCGTAAGATTATCGAGGCAGAAGCCGAAGCAGAAAAGATTCGTGTGAACGCGAAGGGTGAAGCCGATGCAGCATACGCCAAGATGGAAGCCGAGGCACGTGGTCTCTTCGAGATTCTGTCACGTCAGGCATCTGGTTACGACAAGATGGTACAGGCTGCCGGTGGCGATGCCAACAAGGCTTATATGCTCTTGCTGCTGGAAAAGTTGCCAGACCTGGTGAAGACACAGGTGGAAGCCGTCAAGGGCATCAACATCGACCACGTCACCGTTTGGGATTCGGGCAACTCTGCCGACGGAAAGGGCAGCACAGCCAATTTCCTGAGCGGTCTGATGAAGAGCGTTCCCCCACTCCACGAACTCTTCGACCAGGCAGGACTTGCATTGCCCGAGTATCTGGCCAAGAAGAAGGAGGAAACCCCTGCCACTGAAGAAGAGGTTGATGAAGAAGAATGATGATTAAATTATAATGATAAAAAAGTGAAGAATTTACTTTATTCAATGCTCGCGGCTTGGGTCGTGAGCATTGCCGTGTTCACAGTCACCAGTTGTAATGACCATGAGACCTATGCCAAGCAGAAGGCGAAGGAGAAGAGTGCCATTGGCCGTTTTCTCCGTGACAACGAGTTTGTAGGCCCCATCACCGTCATCACCGAATCGCAGTTCTATGCACAGGACAGCACGACCGACCTCGAGAAAAACGAGTTCGTCTTGTTCAACGACGACGGTATCTATATGCAGATTGTACGCAAGGGCGAAGGTCCTACGATGGTCGAACTGGCCAAGGAACGGAAAGACTCCACCGTCACCCGTCCGTTGCTGTGCAAGTTTCTCGAGTATGACATTGAGAGTGCCGACACGACCAACAGCAACATCTACAAATCAAGTATAGAAGACGAGATGATGTGTACCTATAGCCACTACAGTCGGAGTTACACCGCTTGGTACACCGCCGGCGTGATGCTCTCGGTCTATGGCTCCATAGTACCCAAGGGATGGCTTAAGCCGCTCAACTTCATCCGTTTGACCAAGGTGGCTGGCGAAGAAGCCAAAGTGCGCCTCATCGTGCCCCACTCTTCAGGCACCTCCAACGCTGCTGGCTATGTGCTGCCTTTCTATTACGAAATCTCGTATCAGATTCCCCCCAAATATTGATAATTGATCATTGATAAATAACCATATGAGTCTTATTAAATCTATCTCAGGCATCCGCGGCACCATTGGCGGACGTGCCGGCGAGGGACTGAATCCCCTCGACATTGTAAAATTCACCAGTGCATACGCAACCCTCATCCGTCGAACCACGAAAGTGGAGAGCAACAAGATTGTCGTGGGGCGCGATGCCCGCATCTCTGGCGAGATGGTCAAGAATGTTGTATGTGGCACCCTCATGGGCATGGGCTTCGACGTGGTCAACATCGGCCTTGCTTCCACCCCTACTACAGAAATTGCTGTGGCAATGGAAGGCGCTTGTGGCGGTATCATCATCACTGCCAGCCACAACCCACGTCACTGGAATGCCCTCAAACTCCTCAATGAGAAAGGTGAGTTCCTCAATGCCGCTGAAGGCAATGAGGTGCTCAAAATCGCAGAGGCAGAAGATTTCGACTTTGCCGATGTGGACCACATGGGCAAATATATCGAGGATAACACCTACGACCAGAAGCACATCGACATGGTGCTCGGTCTCGAACTCGTCGATGTTGCGGCCATCAAGAAGCAGAACTTCCACGTGGCCTTCGACAGCATCAACTCTGTGGGCGGCATCATTCTGCCCAAACTCTTCAAGGCATTGGGTGTAGAGAATGTCACCCCACTCTACGCCGACCCCACTGGCGACTTCCAGCACAACCCGGAACCGTTGGAGAAGAACCTCTCCGACATCATGGGACTCATGGCCAAAGGCGGCAACGATGTCGGCTTCGTAGTTGACCCTGACGTAGACCGCCTCGCTTTCATCTGCGAAAACGGCAAGATGTACGGTGAGGAATACACACTCGTCACGGTTGCTGACTACATCCTCAAGCACACCCCAGGCAACACGGTGAGCAACCTCTCTTCCACCCGTGCGCTGCGCGATGTGACCCGCAAGTACGGCATGCAGTACAATGCAGCCGCTGTTGGCGAAGTGAACGTGGTGACCAAGATGAAGGAGACCAACACCGTCATTGGTGGCGAAGGCAACGGTGGTGTCATCTATCCCGCTGCTCACTACGGACGTGATGCCCTCGTAGGCATTGCCCTCTTCCTCAGCCATCTGGCACACGAACGTGAGGCAAAACCTGGACTTACCGTCAGTCAACTTCGTGCCACCTATCCCGACTATGCCATCGCCAAGAACCGCATCGACCTCGATGCCTCCACCGATGTGGATGCCATCCTTGCCAAGGTCAAGGCCATGTACACAGGACAGGAAGGTACTGAAGTGAACGACATAGACGGCGTAAAGATTGACTTCCCCGACAAGTGGGTGCATCTGCGCAAGTCCAATACAGAACCTATCATCCGCGTCTATTCAGAAGCAGCCACAATGGAGGCGGCCGACGAAATTGGCAAGAAAATCATGGACGTGGTTTACTCGATGAAGTAAACACAACAACAAAAAAGGTGGCGGTGCTTTGTGCATCGCCACCTTTTTTTGTTGACTAACTTGTTTTTCACTCACCCCATCCCAAAGCAGAAGCGCCAAGCACGGCGGCATTCACATTCATGAGGCCACTGACGAGGAATTTGGCCTTGCCCTTGAAGATAGGCATGACGTGCTGATTGTAGGCTTCCTCCACGGGTTTCATGATGAGGTCGCCTGCCTTGCAGAGTCCACCAAAGAAAATGAAGGCTTCGGGGGATGAGAAGGCGGCAAAGTCGGCACATGCCTCGCCAAGTATCTTGCCTGTGAACTGGAAAATCTCGTTGGCCATTTCGTCTCCCTGGCTTGCGGCGATGGAGACATCAAGCGACTCAATTTCCTCAGCAGGCTTGTTGCGCAGGAGTGAAGGACGGTCGGTGTTGGCAAGAATCTCACGTGCTGTGTGAGCCACACCTGTAGCAGAGCAATATGCCTCCAGACAGCCTGTGCGACCACACCCGCAGAGGCGGCCCTCCTTACCACGCACCATAGTGACATGCCCCAATTCGCCAGCAAAACCGTCATGACCATAGACCAACTGACCATTGATGACGATACCAGACCCCACGCCTGTGCCAAGGGTGATGACGATGAAATTTTTCATACCACGAGCCACTCCGTAGGTCATCTCGCCCATTGCGGCAGCATTGGCGTCGTTGGTGAGACGAACCGCCAAGCCTCCGAGTCGGCCAGAGAACATTTGCGCCAAAGGCACCACCCCGTCATGTGCCCACGAGAGGTTAGGCGCATACTCGATGGCACCCGAATAGAAGTTAGCGTTGGGGGCTCCTATGCCCATGCCTGCAATCTGCTCAATGCCGCCCACCTGTTCAACGAGGGGCTTGAGACACATAATGCCTGCCTCCACAAAAGAATCGGCCGTCTTGTAGTCATGAGTCTTGATGGAACTTTCGGACATGATGTGTCCGTGTGCATCAACGATGCCAAATACGGTGTTGGTTCCTCCAAGGTCAACACCAATCACATAGGGTTTTTGACTATCCATTTTTGAAGTTTTTATAAGATTTGTGGACAAAGATAGGCATTTTCCCAATGAAATGCACTAACTTTGCAAAATAAAATCTCTAACATTTACTGAAAATGATGAAAAAGATTGTCTTTTTTATGCTTGGATTCCTCTCTTTACTGGGTGCGAAAGCACAACAAGGCTCATTCGACATTGACTTATGGCCCAATGGTTTGCCTAATAGCAACGGCATCGACAAGACACAGCCTTACGACGACTCCAAACAAAACTTCAAGCCCTCCATCCGTGTGTTTCTGCCCGAAGCGGCCAAGGCAACAGGACGTGCCGTTGTGTGCCTTCCTGGCGGTGGCTACAGCCATCTGGCAACTGGCCACGAGGGCTATGACTGGGCACCGTTCTTCAACGAGCGAGGCATCGCCTTCGTCGTGCTGAAATACCGCATGCCGCATGCCAATGCCGATGTACCCATCAGCGACGCCAAGGAGGCTCTGCGGCTGGTGAGGGAGAATGCACAGAAGTGGAACATCGACCCGAAAAAGGTGGGCATCATGGGCTCATCAGCAGGCGGGCATCTGGCCTCGACGGTGGCCACCCACAGCGACACGCTCACCGTCCCTGCCTTCCAGATTCTCTTCTATCCAGTGGTGACGTTCGACTATCAATACACGCACAAAGGCAGCCGACACGGACTCATCGGCGAACAAGCCACACAGGAGCAAGTTGTCCTCTACAGCAATGAGCAGCAGGTGACCAGCCAAACGCCTCCTGCCATCATGCTGCTGAGTGACGATGACCGTGTGGTGCCCTCGCAGAACAGCGTGAACTACTATCTGGCCTTGAAGAAGAACGGAGTGAAGGCGACGATGCATATCTACCCCTCAGGCGGTCACGGATGGGGATGCCGCGAGAACTTCAAGTATCACAAAGAAATGATGGCCGACTTGAGTGCCTGGCTGGAAACTGTAAGGTAGCTTTACATGCTCCACTGTTACAGATGTAACACACGCAGTGTTACACTTGTAACACAACCACTGTTACACTTGTAACACTGACAATGTTACAAGTGTAACATTTTTTTATGGCAATGTGTAACAATTTCGCAGGCACAGGCGAGGTGCTTCCGCTCCATCTGTAGCGAGAGTGCTTGGGCATGCTGAGGAGCGTCGGATGAAATAAATCCGGGGGAATCGCATGATTATTCACAAGAAATGCGTACCTTTGCACTTTCAAACGGAAAGAACTGCATATCTATGATATTACAAGCAATCCCCCAGATACCCGAACTGAACTTCCAGGAATGGATGCAGAATGTGGGTGTGTTTGAGGAAATGATGAAAGGATTCCTGATTGGCGTGTTGGCATCGGCCCCCATGGGTCCCGTCGGCATCCTGACCGTTCAGCGCACCCTGAACAAAGGACGTTGGGAAGGTTTTGCCACAGGCATTGGAGCCAGCATCAGCGATATCATCTATGCCATCATCACGGGCTATTTCATGTATCTGGTGGTGGACATCATCGAAGACCCCATCATCGCATTGTGGATTAAGGTGATAGGTTCAGTGCTGCTATTCGCCTTTGGCATCTACACTTTCAGAAGCATCCCCAAGCAGAAGGTGATGGACAGAGAATCCCCCGTGAAGACCAAGCACAAACTGGACGGTTTCATGATTTCAGGATTCCTCATCACGGTGTCGAACCCGCTGATTATCCTGCTTTTCGTGGCACTATACGGCCAGTTCACTTTTATCTTGGCTGGCAACTGGATTGCACAAACAATGGGCTATGTGTTTATTGTGGTGGGAGCTTTGTGTTGGTGGTATGCGCTGACATGGCTGGTGGACAAGGTAAGGGAAAGATTCAGCACCCAAGTAATCTGGCGCATCAACCGCATCATCGGCATCACGGTGATGGTGGTGAGTGCCATCATGATTGTTTATGCGCTGACAGGACACACGTTCCACTACATCCCCTTCGGCAACAACCCAAGAATTGAACTGTTCGAATAAGGAAACGCATCTCAAACTATATTTTCGCCTCTCAATATGTATATAGCAGAACAACTGAAAAAGAAGAATATAGCAGAATATCTGCTCTACATGTGGCAAGTGGAAGACACGTTGCGAGCCTACGCATTGGATGCCGAGAGGATGGCTGCGGAGTACATCCCGCAGTTTGGCCTCGATGCTGAGAAAGGCGAGGCACTGAAGGGATGGTACGAGAGCCTCATCCAGATGATGCGTGAGGAAAGCGTAGCGGAGAAAGGACATCTGCAAGTGAACAAGAACATCCTCATCCTGCTGACCGACCTGCATACGCAGTTGCTGAAGTCAAGCAAGCACCCATTCTACTCAGCCGCCTACTACAAGGCCCTACCATTTATCGTGGAACTGAGGTCGAAAAGTGCCGAGAGTCAAGAAAAGAACGAGATTGAGAACTGCTTTGACGCCCTCTATGGCACCATGCTGCTGAGAATGCAGAAAAAAGACATCTCGGCAGAAACGGCAACGGCCATCGACAACATTGCCAAGTTCATCGGCATGCTCAGCGACTACTACAAGAAAGACAAGGCCGGAGAGGTGGAGTTTTAGTTGAGAATTGAGGTGGACAGTTGAGAATTGAACAATCAAAAAAAGGAATAGTTAGATATGAACATTTTAGTGACAGGATGCAACGGGCAACTCGGTAATGAGATGCAGTTGCTGGCAAGGGAGAATCCTCAACACCAGTATTTCTTCACGGACGTAGTGATTCCAGAAGGCTCGAAGGCTCAGAAACTGGACATCACGAACGATGCGGACGTGGAGGCCTTCGTGAACGAAAACAAAATTGACTGCATCGTGAATTGCGCTGCCTTCACCGCTGTGGACAAGGCCGAAAGCAATGAAGAACTGTGCAATCTGCTGAACAACATCGCACCTGGCTATCTGGCCAAGGCAGTAGGCAAACGAGGCGGAAGCATCGTACAAATCAGTACCGACTATGTGTTTGACGGCACTAGCCACAAACCTGTGACTGAGGAACTGCCCACATGTCCAAACTCAGTGTATGGACGCACCAAACTGGCTGGTGAGGAAAGCGTGAAAGCCAACTGCCAGCAGTATCTCATCATCCGCACGGCTTGGCTCTACTCCACCTTTGGCAACAACTTCGTGAAGACGATGATTCGACTGGGTAAGGAGAAGCCCGAACTGGGTGTCATCTTCGACCAAGTGGGCACACCCACGTATGCACGTGACTTGGCAGCCGCCATCTTTGTGGCCATCAACAAGGGCATCGTGCCTGGCATCTACCACTTCAGCAACGAGGGTGTCATCTCCTGGTATGACTTCACCAAGGCCATCCACCGCATTGCCGGCATCACCACCTGCCACGTGAAGCCACTGCACACAGAGGAGTACCCCACCCCTGCAGCACGTCCCCACTACTCTGTGCTGGACAAAACGAAAATCAAGAATACATACGGCATTGAAGTACCATACTGGGAAGATTCTCTGCGCGAATGTATCAGTAAACTATAGTCAATGAACGAAATAGAAAGAAGAAGAACATTTGCGATTATCTCGCACCCTGACGCAGGAAAGACGACCCTGACAGAGAAACTGCTGCTGTTTGGCGGTCAGATTCAGGTGGCTGGTGCGGTGAAGAGCAACAAAATCAAAAAGACTGCCACCTCCGACTGGATGGAGATTGAGAAGCAACGCGGTATCTCGGTGAGCACCTCGGTGATGGAATTCGACTACCTGCCACCTCATGTTGACCAGAACCTGCCGCCTTATAAGGTGAACATCCTCGACACGCCCGGTCACCAAGACTTTGCGGAAGACACGTTCCGAACGCTGACAGCAGTCGACTCTGCCATCATCGTAATTGACGGCGCAAAAGGTGTGGAAGCACAGACGAGGAAACTGATGACCGTGTGCCGCATGAGAAAGACTCCCGTCATCGTGTTCATCAACAAGATGGACCGCGAGGGCAAAGACCCCTTCGACTTGCTGGACGAGGTGGAGAGTGAGTTGCAGATCAAAGTTCGCCCATTGTCTTGGCCCATCAATCAGGGAGCACGATTCAAGGGCGTCTATAACATCTATGAGGAAAACCTGAACCTCTTCACCCCCAACAAACAGATGGTGACGGAGAAGGTGAACGTGGACATCCACTCGAAGGAATTGGATGAGCGTGTGGGAGAAGAGGATGCGGAAAAGTTGAGAGAAGACCTCGAAATGATAGATGGTGTGTATGATACGTTTGACGTGAACACCTATCTGGAGGCAGAAGTGGCGCCCGTTTTCTTCGGTTCGGCATTGAACAACTTCGGTGTGCAGGAACTGTTGGACTGTTTCGTGGAGATTGCCCCCAACCCTCGCCCCACCACGGCAGAGGAACGCATGGTTCAACCCGAAGAACCTAAGTTCACAGGCTTCATCTTCAAAATTACGGCCAACATCGACCCTAACCACCGCTCCTGTACGGCTTTCTGCAAGGTGTGCTCAGGCAAATTCGTCAGAAATGCACCCTATCTGCATGTGAGGAACGGAAAGACAGTTCGCTTCTCAAGCCCCACACAGTTCATGGCACAACGGAAGAGCACCATCGACGAAGCCTATCCTGGCGACATCGTAGGTCTGCCCGACAATGGCATCTTCAAGATTGGTGACACGCTGACGGAAGGTGAACAGTTGCACTTCAAGGGATTGCCAAGTTTCTCACCTGAGATGTTCAAATACATCGAAAATGCTGACCCCATGAAGACGAAGCAGTTGGAGAAAGGCATCAATCAGTTGATGGACGAGGGTGTGGCACAGCTGTTTGTCAACCAATTCAACAACCGTAAGATTATCGGCACAGTGGGGCAACTCCAGTTTGAGGTCATCCAGTATCGACTGGAAAACGAATACAACGCCAAATGTAAATGGGAACCCGTAAGCCTCTACAAAGCCTGCTGGATTGAGAGCGATGACGAGGCCGAACTCGATGCATTCAAGAAACGGAAATATCAGTACATGGCTAAGGACAAGGAAGGACGAGATGTGTTCCTGGCCGACTCCAACTACGTGTTGCAGATGGCTCAACAAGATTTCAAGCATATCAAGTTCCACTTCACTAGCGAGTTTTAAATTACAAATGAAGAGTTGAAGTAACATGTTACAAGACGAAGTAAAAAAAGCCATTGAAGTGATGAAGGCGGGTGGTGTCATCCTCTACCCGACAGATACCGTATGGGGTATCGGCTGTGATGCCACCAACGAAGAAGCCGTGAAGAAGGTGTATGCCATCAAACACAGAGAAGACAGCAAGGCACTCATCTGCCTGGTAGACAGCGACGTGCGTCTGCAACGCTATGTAAGGAACGTGGCGGATGTCACTTGGGACATGATAGAACTGAGCGAAAAACCGCTCACGGTCATCTTCGACAATGTGACAGGGCTGGCTCCCAACGTGATTGCCGAGGATGGCAGTGCGGGCTTGCGCATTACGAAGGAAGAATTCAGCAAGGAACTTTGCTTCCGCTTCCAGAAAGCCATTGTCAGCACAAGCGCCAACATCAGCGGTGAGCCCACTCCACGGTCATTTGACGAAATCAGCGATGAAATCAAAAATGCAGTGGATTATGTGGTGAAGTACAGCCGACAGAGCCGCGAGAAGCACAAGCCCAGCAGCATCGTCAAGATGAGCGCGAACGGACAATTTACAATCATTAGGGAATAAGATGGACATCATTGGCATAAGACGTAGGGAGATTAAACTCATCAACGCCATCACCGAGTGGCTGAAAGGCGACCATACAGAACGACAAATCGTCCTGATGATCAGCCTGATGGTGGGTGTGTGCACAGGCTTGACAGCCTTTGTACTGAAATGGTTGATTGAGGAAATCAAACATCTGCTCACATCAGGCTTTGCAGCCGACAACATGAACCTGCTCTACCTCGTCTTCCCTGCCGTCGGCATTTTGCTGTCCCTTCTTTTTGTCTATTACATTGTACGTGGCGACATCAGCCATGGTGTAACAAAGATTCTATATGCCATGTCGAGAGGCCGCAGTCGCATCAAGTCACACAACCGTTGGTCGAGCGTCATCGCCAGTGCCATCACCATCGGCTTTGGTGGTTCGGTCGGAGCCGAGGCACCTATTGTCTTGACGGGTGCAGCCTGGGGCTCTGACCTGGGCAAACGTTTCCACTTGCCGCCCAAGACCTTGATGCTTCTGGTCGGTTGCGGTGCGGCAGGAGCCGTGTCGGGCGTGTTCAAGGCACCCATTGCGGGTCTGGTGTTCGTACTTGAAGTGCTGATGCTCGATCTAAGTTTCTCCTCATTGCTCCCCCTGCTCGTTGCCAGCATTACTTCAGTATGCGTGTCTTATGCCTTCTATGGCACAGAGCCATTGTTCGATTTCAACCTCAGCAAAGCCTTCACCATCGACATTATCCCCGGCTGCATCTTGCTGGGCATTGCCTGTGGCCTCGTGAGCCTCTACTTCACCCGCGCCATGAACTGGTTTGAAGGCATCTTCGGACGCATCAAGAAAAAGCGTTATAAATTCCTGCTCGGTGCTGTTGTGCTGGGTGTGCTCATATATTTCTTCCCCGTCATGTACGGTGAAGGCTATGATGTCATCAATCAACTCATCAATGAGGCTTCCGAAAAGGAAATCATGCACAACACCCTTTTCTACCACAACGAAAGCAACTTGCTCATCTACCTCGGCTTGGTGCTCGTCTTCAAGGTGTTTGCCACCACCGCCACGAACGGTGGAGGCGGATGTGGCGGTGTGTTTGCCCCCAGCCTCTTCCTGGGCTGCATTGCAGGATTCCTGTTTGCCCATCTCTGGGATATGGGATTGGGGCTCGCCATGGGTGACGCTGGCTACGTCTCCCCTAAGAACTGCGGCCTATACGGCATGGCTGGCCTTATGTCAGGCGTGATGCATGCCCCACTCACGGGCATCTTCCTCATTGCCGAGCTCACAGGTGGCTATGACTTGTTTGTGCCACTGATGATTGTGTCAGTCGTATCCTACCTGACCATCAACATCTTCGAGCCTCACAGCATCTATGCCATGCGACTGGCGCGCCGTGGGCAACTGCTGACACACGATAAAGATAGCGCCATCCTCACGGTGCTCAACCTCGAGTCACTCATCGAACGAGACTATAAGGCTGTCACTCCTAACATGCCTTTCAGCAAGTTCATCGCCATCATTGCCAAGTCACACCGCAACCTTTTCCCTGTGGTTGACCCCAGCAACAAACTGCTTGGTGTTGTGTCACTCGATTCGGTGCGCCTCTACATGTTCCGTCCAGAACTCTACCGTCAGTACACTGCAGGGCATTTCATGAAAGAACCGCCAGCCGTGCTGATGGTCAACGACTCACCCAAGGTCGCCATCCAAAAGTTCAAGGAAACCAAGGCATGGAACCTGCCCGTGGTCGATGAAAACAATCTATACATCGGGTTTGTCTCACGTTCAGGACTGTTCACCAGCTACCGTGAGACGCTCATCAATTTCAGTCAAGAATAAGCACACCACACAAAATGACACATAAGATAATGAGTAAAGAAGAGTTGAGAATTATATATATGGGCACACCCGACTTTGCAGTCGAAAGTCTACGAGCCCTTGTCGAAGGTGGTTACAACGTCGTGGCCGTCATCACCATGCCTGACAAACCCATAGGACGTCACGGCAGTGTGCTTCAACCTAGTCCTGTCAAACAGTATGCCGTAGAACATGCGCTGAAAGTGTTGCAACCAGAAAAACTCAAAGACCCCGCATTCATAGAGGAACTACGTGCGCTGAAAGCCGACCTGCAAATCGTTGTGGCCTTCCGTATGTTGCCAGAGGTCGTTTGGAGCATGCCCCCATTGGGAACCTTCAATGCCCATGCCAGCCTCTTGCCGAAGTATCGCGGAGCGGCTCCCATCAACTGGGCAGTCATCAATGGTGAGACAGAAACTGGCATTACCACTTTTTTCCTCAAACACGAGATTGACACGGGCGACATCATCCAACAAGTACGCATCCCCATTGCCGATACCGACAATGTGGAGGTGGTGCACGACAAACTGATGATGTTGAGCGGTCAACTTGTCACCGAAACGGTCGACAACATCATCGCTGGCACCGTCACCTCTGTTCCACAGGAGAACTTCAAGGACGTGCCGCTTACCCCTGCCCCCAAAATTTTCCGCGAAACTTGCCGCATAGACTGGAACCAACCCACCAAACGCATCTACGACTTCATCCGCGGACTTTCTCCCCACCCTGCTGCATGGACCACGTTCAATGGCAAGTCGGTGAAGATTTTTGAGGCTGAGAAATGCCTTACTGACGAGAAGCATTGTAGCACCACCACTTCAAAAGCAGGGAGCATCCTCACAGACGGAAAAACCTTCCTGAATGTCACCACTCCTGACGGAATGCTTCATATCAAGACGATACAGATGGAGGGAAAGAAAAAAATGCCTGTAACCGACTTGCTTAGAGGCTTAAAAATTGAAGAAAATGCACTTTTTGTGTAAAAAATTTGCATCTTTCAAATAAAAGATGTTACTTTGCAAGCGTAAATCACAAAAAAACTTAATATTAACTCTCTAAAATTTACTGCCTATCGAGAAAACATTACGCTAAAACAAAAACAAAAGCATAATGAAGAATCTGCATGAACTTACTGACGAGCAGTTAGTTAGTATGTTTCAAGAAGGCAATAACAACGCATTCGACACATTGCTGAAGCGTTATGAGAGTAAGGTTTTTTCCTATCTCCTTTTCTCAGTCAAAAAACAAGAACTCGCCGAAGACCTCTTCCAAGATGTCTTCGTCAAAATGGTGGTACGCATCAAGAACGGACAATATGCCGAAAACGGCAAGTTCGCATCCTGGATGATGCGCATTGTACACAATCACCTGATTGACCACTACCGCACATCACCCAGTGACCGCATCATTTCCAACGACGAATCGGAAATTGACCTTTTCAACAACGCCGACTTGGCGGTGAACGAGAACCGTGAACAGGAAATGATCGACCAACAGACCTTGGCTGAAGTGAAGGGACTTATCGCCCTGTTGCCTGAACCACAACGCGAGGTGCTGCTCATGCGTGTCTACGACGAGCTTTCCTTTAAGGAGATTGCCAAGAAGACAAACTGCAGCATCAACACCGCTCTTGGCCGTATGCGCTATGCCATTCTCAACCTGCGACACATGGCATTCGAGCGCGGCATCAGCATGGCTTCATAAAACTATTTTCATGGATAAAGAGACCCCGCTCTTCCTGATTCACCAGAAAGAGCGGGGTCTCTTTATTTTTCATCCATCCTTTGAAGAACAGTAGATTCTATTAACAAAAAAACCTGCAAGACAGACGTCTAGCAGGTTCAATTCTCTGTTGGGTTTTACCCAAAACGCTCTGAATTATTCAACAACAGCAGCAGCAGAGTCAACAACAGCAGCAGCAGAGTCAACTACTTCAGCAGCAGAGTCAACAACAGCAGCAACTGAATCGATAGCGTCAGCGATTGAATCAAGAGCAGTAGTCTTAGTCTCGTTGCAAGAAACGAAAGATACAGATGCTGTGAGAGCGATAGCAGCAACAGCTGCGAAAACCAACTTCTTCATAATTTTCTTTTACTTTTAATTTGTTAAACAATCAATTTGCTTTCAAAACCGATGCAAAGTTACGGACTTTTAAGATACGATACTCTTCAAAAGTCTTTTTTTTTCCACTTTTTACAAAAAAAGATTACTTTTAAGGATATAACGTACAATTTTAACGCATTTTCATCCCATTGTGCACGTACACAAAGAAAAAAAGTACACAACAACATCTATCCCCCAATCATCAGATCGGACATCACATCATTGGACACAAAAAGACCCTGACGAGAGAGTCGCAATAAATCTCCTTCAAGCACCAAGCGCCCATGCTCAATATGGGATTGAGCGTTTTTCATGCAATACGCCAAACGTTGTTGACCATACCGACGCTCCAGTGCATCAAGACGGATGCCTTCTGCCGTTCGCAATCCTGTAAAGACAAACTCGTCATAACGTTCATTCTCCGTAAGTCGTTCCTCCACAAGAGGTTTCCCTTCCATATAGTCTTGCAAAGAATCCGAATGGTAATAACGGTTATGCCCATCATAAGAATGCGCTCCCGCCCCAACCCCAAGATAAGGAATACCATGCCAATAACTGGAATTGTGACGCGACTCCATACCTTGAAGCGCAAAGTTGCTGATTTCATAGTGACAAAAACCTGCCGCCTCCAAGACATCCATCAGATGCTCGTACATCTGCAGTGAGAGCGCGTCGTCTATCTCCCGCACTTTTCCAGCATCCAACATGCATCCAAGCAAAGTTCCTTCCTCATACATGAGTGAATAGGCAGAGATGTGCTGCACATGCAGTGCGAGTGCTCGCCGCACGTCTTCTTGCCACTCTGTCAAGGTCTGACCTGGGAAACCAAACATCAAATCAATGCTAACATTGTCAAACCCTGCCTGCATAGCATGCTCCACTGCTGCAATAGCCTGCATGGCCGTGTGGCGACGGTTGAGAAACCGAAGTCGTTGGTCACTAAATGTCTGCACACCCATGCTGAGACGGTTAACACCTAGTCTATACAGGTCGTGCAGAACCGGCTGGGTTAAATCGTCAGGATTTCCCTCAAGTGTTATCTCAGCATTCGCGCGTACATTATATATAGTATATATAGCAGAAAGCAGGCGTTCCACCTCCCTTGCGGACAAGAGAGACGGTGTGCCCCCTCCGAAGTAGATGGTGTCCACGTCCTCACCCTTCAAGAAATCACGGCGGCATCCCAGTTCTTCTATCACCTTGTCTACATACAAGGAACGCATCTCCAACGACGTGGTGGAGAAGAATCCGCAATAGATACAACGCGACTTGCAGAAGGGGATATGAATATAAACACCTGCCATGACAAACACAAAGATAGGGGATAATTCGGAATTAGAAATTAGGATTTCTGTTTTTTTTGTATGGAAAAGCGTTTTTTTAAGCCTAAAAGGGGATTTTCTTGTTCAAAAGTTTCGTCATTTTAGGAAAAAGCAGTAATTTTATGCCGTTTTTTGAAAAATCAAATCAAAACTTAATCATAAAAACTAACCTAACCTATGAAAGTCTACCAGACGAACGAAATCAAGAACATTGCCTTGCTTGGCAATGACGGTGCCGGTAAGACCACTCTTACCGAAGCACTCCTGTATGAGGCTGGCATCATTAGCCGCCGTGGTCGCATCACAGCCAAGAACACCGTGAGCGACTATTTCCCAGTGGAACAAGAGTATGGCTACAGCGTCTTCTCCACAGTTTTCCATGTGGAGTGGAATGGCAAGAAGCTCAACATTATCGACTGCCCTGGAGCAGACGATTTCGTGGGTGCAGCCATGACTGCCTTGCACGTGACCGACACTGCCCTGCTGCTCATCAACGGCCAGTACGGTCCTGAAGTTGGTACACAGAACCACTTCCGCTACACCGAGAAACTGGGTAAGCCTGTCATCTTCCTGGTGAACCAACTCGACTCTGACAAGTGCGACTACCACCAGGTGCTTGACAGCCTCATCGGCATCTACGGCCCCAAGGTGATACCTATCCAGTATCCACTGAACGAAGGTCCTGACTTCAACAGTCTCATCGACGTGCTGTTGATGAAGAAGTACTCATGGAAGCCCGAAGGTGGCGCTCCTATCATTGAAGACATTCCAGCAGAGGAAATGGACAAGGCCATGGAGATGCACCGTGCTCTCGTGGAGGCTGCCGCAGAGAACGATGAAGAACTGATGGAGAAATTCTTTGACACAGAATCCTTGACCGAGGACGAGCTGCGTGTCGGCATCCGCAAGGGATTGGCCGCACGAAGCATGTTCCCAGTATTCTGTGTCTGCGCCACCAAGGATATGGGTGTGCGTCGTCTGATGGAATTCCTTGGCAACGTGGTTCCATTCGTTGACGAGATGCCTCAAGTACACAACACACGTGGCGAAGAAGTGAAGCCAGATCCCAACGCTCCCGCCTCACTCTATTTCTTCAAGACTGCCAACGAACCACACATCGGTGGTGTGCAGTACTTCAAGGTCATGTCGGGAAAGGTGCATGAAGGTGAGGACTTGACCAACACCGACCGTGGTTCCAAGGAGCGCATGGCCCAGTTGTTCGTTTGTGCCGGCGCCAACCGCATCAAAGTGGAAGAACTTGTAGCAGGTGATATCGGTTGCACTGTGAAATTGAAAGATGTTCGTACAGGCAACACACTGGCTGGCAAGGACTGCGAGCACCGCTTCAACTTTGTGAAGTATCCAGATCCTAAATACATCCGTGCCGTCAAGGCTGAAAACGAAGGCGACACTGAAAAGATGGTGGCTGCCATCCAGAAGATGGCTCAAGAAGATCCAACTTGGATTTTGGAACAGTCAAAGGAATTGAAACAAACCCTCGTCAAAGGTCAGGGTGAGTTCCACCTCCGTACACTGAAATGGCGTATGGAGAACAACGAAAAGATTGGCATCCGTTTCGAGGAGCCCAAGATTCCATATCGCGAAACTATCACTAAGGCTGCACGTGCCGACTATCGTCACAAGAAGCAATCTGGTGGTGCCGGTCAGTTTGGTGAAGTGCACCTCATCGTGGAACCATATTACGACGGTATGCCTGACCCAACAAGCTACAAGTTTGGCAATCAGGAGTTCAAGATCAACGCCAAGAGCAAGGAAGAGGTTGACCTTGAATGGGGCGGAAAACTTGTGTTCATCAACTCTGTGGTGGGCGGTGCTATCGACACCCGTTTCATGCCAGCGATCCTCAAGGGTATCATGAGTCGCATGGAACAAGGTCCACTGACTGGTTCGTATGCTCGCGACGTACGCGTTGTCGTATACGATGGAAAGATGCACCCGGTTGACTCTAATGAACTTTCATTCATGTTGGCTGGTCGCCATGCCTTCTCTGACGCGTTCAAGAATGCAGGTCCGAAGTTGCTCGAGCCTATCTACGATGTGGAAGTGTTCGTACCTGGCGACAAGATGGGTGACGTGATGTCCGACCTCCAAGGCCGTCGTGGCATGATTATTGGCAGTGAAAGCGAGAATGGTTACGAGAAACTGATTGCCAAGGTGCCTCTGAAGAGCCTCTCCAGTTACTCTACCACTCTCAGTTCCATCACTGGTGGCCGAGCCAGTTTCATCATGAAGTTTGCGTCCTACGAACTCGTTCCTACCGACATCCAGCAGAAGCTGATGAAGGAGTTCGAGGAACAGAGCAAGGACGAAGAATAATTGGGATACATCCAAGAGTGACCCGCCGACTCAGGTCACCCTTTCTCCTAGAAGGACACGCCGAAAGGTGTGTCCTTTTTTTGTACACCAAACCTTTCCACAAGCGATGTTTCCAATTCGAAGTATTTTTAAACTAGTTCCATAATTAATAACTTAAAAACCAATATTAGTTAATATATAAAATATTTTTAAACTTAATACACTTTTGTCTGTTAATATATTTGTTCCAATTTTAAGAATTGAACTATATTTGCGAAGTCAAAAATAAACATGGAATGAAAAGATCAACTATCATAGTTCTGGCCATCGTGATGGGAGTCTCTTTTACCAGCCTGCTCATTTTGCAGATGCGGTACATCGAAGAGATTAGTTCTCTACGGCACGAGCACTTCGACGAGTCGGTTCGCCGCAGCCTCTATGAGACAGCGCACCAACTGGAACTATCGGAGGCAAAACGCTATCTGGAGCAGGGGTCGGAGGCCCTGAACGGCATCGCCACCGCCACTGACTCGGTGTATGCCAGCACTGACTCATCGGTGATTCAACGCACACACCAAGTGATTGCAAAAGACGGCAGCGTATTCACATCTCGTGAAACAACAGCCAGCACCAACCTCTCTGATAAATACTTCACCAGAAAAATGGGCGGAAATACTGACCGTCAGCGCTCACTGCAGGAAATCATGGCCATGCGCTATGCGACAGAGAAGAACCTCGTGGAAGAAGTCATCTACAGCATTCTCTACACAGCCAGTGACCGACCTCTATCAGAACGCATCGATTTTGTGGAATTAGACCAGATTCTGAAGACACAGCTGAGCAATAATGGTATCAATATCCCATACCACTTTACGGTGAGCACCAGCAATGGGCAACCTGTCTACCAATGCGCTGACTACGACGCAACAGGCAACGAACGGACTTTCACCGAAACACTCTTCAAGAACGACCCCGTGCAACGCAGTGGGATTCTGAAAGTGCACTTCCCCGAGCTCGGCAAGTACATTTGGCGCTCTTTCTGGTTCATGCTGCCGTCGCTCATCTTCACTCTCATTCTGCTCATCACCTTCATCGTCACATTGGTGCTGGTGTTCAGGCAGAAAAAACTGACAGAACTGAAGAACGACTTCATCAACAACATGACACACGAGTTCAAAACGCCGATTTCGTCCATCTCGCTGGCAGCACAGATGTTGGGAGACGATTCCGTGAAGAAGACGCCACCTCTGATGCAGAGACTGACCTCGACCATCATAGATGAGACCAAGCGGCTCCGCTTCCAAGTGGAGAAAGTACTACAAATGTCCATGTACGAAAACCAACGCGCCAACCTGCACATGAAAGAAGTAGACATCAACGAACTGATAGCCGGTGTAACCCACACGTTCGCGTTGAAGGTGGAAAAGAATGGCGGTAAAATCATCACCAACCTCAACGCCACCGACCCGAGCATCTGTGTGGACGACATGCACTTCACCAACGTCATCTTCAATCTGATGGACAATGCCGTGAAGTACCGTCGAAAGGATGCCGACCTCGAACTCACGGTAGAGACTTGGAACGAACCAGGGCATCTGTGCATCTCCATCAAGGACAACGGCATCGGCATGAAAAAAGAAGACCTGAAACGAATCTTCGAGAAATTCTACCGTGTGCACACAGGCAACCTGCACGATGTGAAAGGCTTTGGTCTTGGACTGGCATATGTACACAAGATTGTGAAAGACCACAAAGGCACCATCAACGCAGAAAGCGAACTGGGTATCGGCACCAAGTTTATCATCAAACTGAAAATGAATGATTGACGACAAGGGACGCATATGACACCCATCACCTATAAAGCAAAGACATTATTAACAAACTAAAAACTTATACAACTATGGTTACTGACAACAGACTTGAAGAAGTGAACATCCTTCTTTGCGAAGACGACGAAAGCCTCGGCATGCTCCTGCGCGAATATCTGGAGGCTAAAGGTTATAACACAACCCTTTGCCAAGATGGCGAAGAAGGTTTTGAGACTTTCCTGCAAGGGAACTTCAACCTCTGCATCCTCGACGTGATGATGCCACGAATGGACGGATTCACCCTGGCCAGCAAAATCAAGGAAATCAACTACGAGATGCCATTCATGTTCCTCACGGCCAAAAACCTCAAGGACGACGTAAGGGCAGGATTTGAACTGGGTGCCGACGACTACATCACCAAACCATTCTCGATGGAAGAAGTGGTGTTCCGCATCGAAGCCATCCTGCGCCGTGTGCGCGGCAAGAAGAACAAGGACATGACCGTGCGACAGATCGGTAAATTCACATTCGACACACAGAAGCAACTTCTCACCATGGGTGACACACAAGAGAAACTCACCACCAAAGAAGCCGAGCTGCTCACCCTGCTCAGCAACCGCCAGAACGAGCTTCTGCAGCGCGATTATGCCCTGAAAACCATCTGGATAGACGACAACTACTTCAACGCCCGTTCTATGGACGTCTACATCACCAAACTGCGTAAGCACTTGAAAGAAGATCCCAACGTGGAAATCATCAACGTGCACGGCAAGGGTTACAAACTTGTCATCACCGACGAGAAGGCTCCTGAAGAATAAACACTTAATAGAAAAAAGAGACGGGAGGTGTCAACACATGACGCCTCCCGTCTCTTTTTTCTTTTTTTCAGCACAGCACACATCGGGCCGCGCCCCTTTTACGTCTCAACAGGATTAAGCCTCCACCTTCTTGTTCATGAAGATATGAGTCAAAATACCTGCAACAATAAGAACAACACTACCCCACGTGTACCAATTCTGGTCAGCCATGTCACCCATGAACGGAACAAATGAACACAGGATGAGCAGCAGTGCGCCCAATACGATAAGGATAATTCCAAGATTTTTCATTGTATGTACGATTTTAATTATTCATTCAAAAACAGGTACAAAATAACGGATTTTTCTTCAAACGGCGAAACATTTTCGTGAGAAATTTGCGTTTAGAGCTTAAAAAAAGTCTTTTCGTACCCTTTTATTCAATATTTATTCGTACCTTTGCACCGCTTTTGGATAAACAGAAGCACAAACAACACAATTTATTAACAAATCAAACTTACATTATTGATCTTATGAATCAATACGAAACCGTTTTCATTTTAACTCCCGTTTTGTCTGATGTTCAGATGAAGGAAGCGGCAGATAAGTTTGTCAACTTCCTCAAGGACAAGGGTGCAGAAATCATCAGCACCGAGAACTGGGGCTTGAAGACATTGGCTTATCCCATTCAGAAGAAGGGTTCTGGTTTCTACCAGATGGTTGAGTTCAAGGCAGACCCTACAGTGATTGCTAAATTCGAGGTACAACTGCGCCGCGACGAGCGTGTGCTCCGTTTCCTCACAGTCAAGAACGAAAAGTACGCAGCAGCATACGCTGAGAAGCGTCGTAACAAGAAGGAGGCTTAATCATGGCAGCACCATCAGAAATCAGATACTTAACTCCAACCACAGTTGACGTTAAGAAGAAGAAGTATTGCCGTTTCAAGAAGAGCGGTATCAAATACATCGACTACAAAGACCCAGAGTTTCTCAAGAAGTTCCTCAACGAGCAGGGCAAGATTCTTCCCCGTCGCATCACAGGCACTTCGCTGAAGTATCAGCGCCGTGTGGCTCAGGCAGTGAAGCGTGCACGTCACCTCGCACTCCTTCCATACGTAGCAGACTTGTTGAAATAATAAAATAGGAGGTAAGACAGTATGAAAATCATTCTCAAGCAAGATGTCCACGGCTTAGGCTACAAGGACGAAGTCCTCACAGTGAAGGACGGTTATGGTCGCAACTATCTTCTTCCTCAGGGTCTCGCAGTGCTCGCCACCGCAAAGGCCATCAAGCAGCTCAACGAGGAACTGAAGCAGCGCGCTCACAAAATTGCAAAAATCAAGGCTGACGCTGAAGCACAGGCCAAGAAGTTCGAGGGCGTATCCCTCACCATCAAGGCTCGTGTATCTGAGGGCCGCAACATCTACGGTTCTGTAGGTCCCAAGGAAGTTGCAGCAGCATTGGCAGAGAAGGGTCTCGAGATTGACAGCAAGCTCGTATCTATCAAGGGCGTGAAGACACTCGGCAACTACGAAGCCGTAGCACACTTCCATCGCGAGGTTTCTGTTGTCATCCCATTCGAAGTGGTGAACGAGGACGGCACTCCTACTCCAACCAAGAAGGAAGCCGCCAAGGCTGAAGCTCCTGCAGAGGAAGCACCCGCTGTAGAAGAACCTGCAACAGAAGAGGAAGAAACTCCTGCAGCAGAATAATTAGTTTGCAAAATACAAAACCTTATTGAAAAGGCTGACATCGCACCCGATGTCAGCCTTTCTTTATGACAAAAGAACAACACCAACACTACCTCTCATTCCTTTCTTCCACAAACCCTTTCGAGCCTCTTCCACGACCTCGGAATCGGTCTGAGTCACACCGTAGGGGTCGGTGTGACTCAGACCGACCATAGCGGTGTGACTCACACCGATTTTGAGGCAGTGGAAGGAAGGAATTTGAGTTTGTGGAAGAGAGGTAGTAGAGCTTGTGGAAGAAGGGAATGGAGAACTCTTGAAAGGGGGCAGTTACACGACTGGGCAAGCGAGCACCTGTCGGAAGAGATGGACAGCATGCTGGTGACGCTCGTCGGAGAGTGGAGAAACGCCTTCAAGGGGATAAGGAATACCGAGTTCCTTGTATTTGTAGGCGCCCATCGTGTGATATGGAAGGAGTTCGACGCGCTCCACATTATGATATAATGAAATATGCTGTGCCAAAGCAGTGAGGCGCTGGTCATCGTCAGTATAGCCGGGCACGAGGACGTGACGAACCCATGTGGGTTTGCTGATGTCACGCAGATAGTCAAGAAAACGTTGGTTGTTCTTGCGGGTATGACCTGTGTAGGACTGGTGAAGATGGTCATCAAGTGTCTTGATGTCGAGCAACACGAGGTCTGTGTATTCCAAGACTTGCTTTGTCTTCTCGCTAAAAATGACGCCACTGGTGTCAAGGGCGGTATGCAGACCTTCCGCTTTACAAAGACGGAAGAACTCGAGCAGGAAATCGGCTTGCACGAGAGGTTCTCCGCCGGAGCAGGTGATACCACCCTTCTTGATGAAGGACTTGTAACGCAGCACCTCGGCGAGCAATTCTTCAGGGGTCATCTCGTACTGTACTGAAGCATCAGGGTTCCACGTGTCGGGATTATGACAGAAAGCACAACGCATAGGACAGCCCTGGAAAAAGGCTATAAACCTAATTCCAGGGCCGTCTACTGTGCCGAACGATTCGATGCTGTGAATACGACCCAGCATCAAAGTGAGTGGTTGATGGTGCGTGAGAGCACGTCGAGTTGCTGTTCGCGTGTCAGTTTGACGAAGTTGACAGCATAACCGCTGACGCGGATGGTGAGTTGCGGATATTTCTCCGGATGCTCCATCGCATCGACAAGAAGTTCGCGGTCAAACACGTTCACATTGAGATGATGTCCACCATCTGGTGTGAAGTATCCATCCATCAAACCGACAAGATTATCTATCTGAGTATCATTCTGTTTACCAAGAGTAGCAGGCGAAATGGCAAACGTGTAGGAGATACCGTCGTGACTGTGCTGGAAAGGAAGTTTTGCCACAGAAGCAAGTGCAGCCACAGCACCCTTGATGTCGCGTCCATTCATAGGGTTGGCGCCTGGTGCAAACGGAACGCCTTTGAGACGGCCGTCAGGAGTTGCACCCGTGTTCTTGCCATACACCACATTCGATGTAATGGTCAGCAACGACTGGGTGGGGATGGCGTGTCGATAAGTCTCATGCTGACGGAGATACTCCATGAATTTCTCGGTCACCATCAACGCTATCTTATCGGTTCGTTCATCGTTGTTACCAAAAGGCAGCGAAGGAGTGCCTTCCTGCTCAAAGCCTACAGCAATGCCGCGCTCGTCGCGGATAACACGCACCTTACCATACTTCACGGCAGCCAACGAGTCGGTCACAATGGAAAGACCCGCAATACCTGTGGCACGAGTACGAATCACATCCCCATCGATGAGTGCCATCTGATAGGCCTCATAGTCGTACTTGTCGTGCATGTAGTGTATGATTTTCAGCGCATTGACATATGTCTTTGCCAACCAACGCATCATATTCTCGAACTTGTACATCAGTTCTTTGTAGTCAAGGTATTCGCTGGTGATTGGGGCGAAATCGGGACCAATCTGCTCGCCACTGATTTCGTCGCGGCCACCATTGATGGCGTAGAGCAAACATTTGGCCAGATTGGCACGTGCACCAAAGAACTGCATCTGCTTGCCAATCTTCATCGGGCTGACACAGCATGCAATACCGTAGTCATCACCATAGTCTGGACGCATCAAATCATCGTTCTCGTATTGGATGGCAGAAGTCTTGATAGACATCTTGGCACAATAGCGCTTCCAGTTCTCGGGCAGATTCTGCGCCCAAAGCACGGTCAAGTTTGGTTCAGGAGCAGGGCCGAGATTCTCGAGAGTGTGAAGGAAGCGGTAAGAAGTCTTGGTGACCATCGTGCGGCCATCCACACCCATTCCACCGATTGACTCGGTAACCCAAACAGGGTCGCCAGAGAAAAGGTCGTTGTATTCGGGTGTGCGGAGGAAACGGACGATGCGGAGTTTGATAATCATCTGGTCGATGAGTTCCTGAGCCTCCTCTTCCGTGAGTCGGCCCTCCTTGATATCCCTCTCGATGAAAATGTCAAGGAAAGTCGAGACACGTCCGATGGACATGGCTGCACCATCCTGATCTTTCACAGCACCAAGATAGCCGAAATAGACGAACTGCACGGCCTCACGTGCATTCTGCGCTGGACGGGTCACATCAAAGCCATAATTGGCACACATCTTCACAAAACTCTTCAATGCGGCAATCTGCTCCGATGTTTCCTCACGTTGCTGGATGCACTCTTCAGTCATCTCCTGAATGTCAAGACGGTCGAGGAAACGCTTGCGCTCTTCGATAAGGTTGTCCACACCATAAAGGGCTATGCGTCGGTAGTCGCCGATGATACGTCCACGTCCATAAGCATCAGGAAGTCCTGTGATGATGTGGGCATGACGTGCATTGCGGATATCCTTGTTGTAGGCCGAGAAGACACCCTCATTGTGGGTCTTACGGTATTTTGTATAGATTTCCTTGGTGAAAGGGTCAAGTTTGTAGCCATAGGCATTGAGCGCATTTTCCACCATGCGAATGCCGCCCTTGGGGAAAATGCCACGTTTGAGAGGGGCATCCGTCTGGAGACCCACGATGACCTCGTTATCCTTGTCTATATAGCCTGCTCCGTAGGTGTCCAACGACTGGGGCAGTTTCTGCTCGGCATCATAGACGCCACGCTCACGCTCCACCTTGAACATCTCAGAGAGTTGATTCCACAGCGCCTTGGTCTTAGCCGTCGGACCCACAAGGAACGATTCATCACCCAGATAGGGAGTGTAATTATGCTGAATGAAGTCGCGTACATTGATTTCACGCTTCCACATATAGCCTTCGTAGCCTTCAATCTGGTTTGTCAGTTTCATAGAAGATTTTTTATTAAAGGGGTGAATACTGGGTTGTTCTCTTAAAAACGATGCAAAGTTACGACAATTTCACAGGATAAACAGAAAAAAATCGTACCTAAATGTGGTGATTTATGATTTTTCTTTGTTCTATGAAAATAAAGTGGTAACTTTGTCACTACTAACTAATATTTCAACCTGCATCAATATGGCTAACATCAATTTTTTCGCAGTCGACTTGGGTGCCACAAGTGGACGCACCATCTTAGGTTCGATTGTGGATGGAAAACTGGAACAACGAGAGTTAACACGCTTCCCGAACCACATTATCGAAACGGGAGGGCATTTCTTTTGGGACATTTTTGCCTTGTACAATGAAATCATCCGAGGGCTGAAGGTGGTGAGTGACGAAGGCATCAGCATTACTTCCATCGGCATTGACACATGGGGAGTGGATTTTGTGATGATTGGCAAGGATGGCGGTGTGCTGCGCAACCCATACTGCTATCGCGACCCCCACACCGACCATGCGATGGAGGAATACTTCAAACTGGTATCCAAGGAGAAAGTGTACGAAAAGACGGGCATCCAGTTCATGCAGTTCAACTCGCTCTTTCAGTTAGCAACACTGAAAAAGAACAATGACTCCGCATTAGAAGCAGCGGACAAGATTCTCTTTGTCCCTGATGCCCTGATGTACATGTTGACAGGCGAGACCGTGTGTGAGTACACCATACTATCCACAAGCCAGTTCCTTGACCCACGAACCAAGAAGATAGACCCAGAACTGATTGGCGCGATAGGACTGAAAGAGAGTCAGTTCGGACGCTATGTGAACCCCAGCGACAAGGTGGGAGTGCTGACTCCCGAAATACAGCGAATGACAGGATTGGACGCAGTACCTGTGGTGGCTGTAGCAGGGCATGATACAGGTGCTGCAGTGGCAGCAGTTCCTGCTGAAAATGAACGGTTTGCCTATCTGAGTTGTGGCACTTGGTCGCTCTTGGGCATCGAAACGAAGGATGCCATCATTTCGGAGAAGAGTTTTGAGTACAACTTCACGAACGAGGGCGGCATCGAAGGCACTACACGTTTCCTGAAAAATATCTGTGGCATGTGGCTCTTGGAGCGTTGCCGCAAGGAATGGACGGATGCACCAGACAACGTGAACCAAATCAATAAGGACAGCATGGATGCACCTGCATTCCAGAGTTTCATCTTCCCCGATGCGCCTGATTTTGCCAATCCGGCCAGCATGGTGGAAGCCATCAAGAACTACTGCCAGAAAACAGGGCAACCTGTGCCTCAAGATTATAAAGCAATGGCACGCTGCATCTTCGAGAGTCTCGCCATGCGCTATCGTCAAGTGCTGGGCTATCTGAAAGACATGGCACCATTCCCCATCGAGAAACTGCATGTGATTGGTGGAGGTTCGCTGAACGGCTACCTCATGCAGATGGCAGCCAACAGCCTCGGCATTCCAGTAGTGACGGGACCAGTGGAGGGCACAGCCATCGGCAACATCATGCTGCAAGCCAAGGCAGCAGGATTGGTGAATGACATGTTCGAGATGCGTCGGATGATTGCCGCCTCCATTGAGCAGAAGACCTACCTGCCACAAGACACGGCGGCATGGGATGCTGCCTACACAAAATATCTGGAAGTAACCAAATGAATCACGAATTAACTTATATCTTAAAAACAACAAACAATGAAAGAAGAATTGGTAAAGAAGGCGTATGAAGTGGCAAAAGCTCGTTACGCTGAAATGGGAGTGGACACTGAAGCGGTACTGAAGCAACTGCAGGATTTCCATCTGTCTCTCCACTGCTGGCAAGCAGATGATGTACATGGCTTTGAAGTACAAGCAGGCTCCATGAGCGGCGGCATCCAGAGTACAGGCGACTTCCCTGGTGCAGCCCGCAACATCGACGAACTTCGTCAGGACATCCTCAAGGCAAAGAGCCTCATTCCTGGCACTCACCGCCTGAACCTGCACGAGATTTATGGTGACTTCAAGGGCAAGGTGGTTGACCGCGACGAAGTCACCGTGGAATACTTCCAGTCGTGGATTGACTGGGCAAAGGAGAACAACACGTTCCTCGACTTCAACTCATCTTCCTTCTCCCATCCGAAAAGTGGTAGCCTCTCGTTGGCAAATCCCGATGATGGCATCCGCAACTTCTGGATTGAGCACACCAAGCGTTGCCGCGACATTGCCAATGCGATGGGTGAGGCACAGGGCGACCCTTGTATCATGAACCTCTGGGTGCACGACGGTTGCAAGGACGTGAGTGTGAACCATGCCCTCTACCGTAACCTGCTCAAGCAGTCGCTGGACGAAATTTTCGAAAAGAAGCAGCCCATGATGAAGGACTGCATTGAAGGCAAGGTGTTTGGCATCGGCCTGGAGAGTTTCACTGTGGGCAGCCACGATTTCTACACGGCCTACGCAGCCAAGTACGACAAGATTCTGACCATCGATACAGGTCACTATCACCCCACTGAAATGCCTGGTGACAAGGTGAGTGCCGTATTGCCGTTTGTAAAGGAGTTGATGCTCCATGTGAGCCGTCCTGTGCGTTGGGATTCTGACCACGTGACCATCATGGATGACCCCACTCAAGACCTCTTCTTTGAAATTGTACGTGCCGATGCTCTCGACCGTGTTCACTACGGACTCGACTTCTTCGATGGCTCTATCAATCGTATCGGTGCTTACGTCATCGGTTCTCGTGCCGCCCAGAAATGCATGCTCCGTGCGCTGTTGGAACCTCGTGCCACCATCTCCAAGCTCGAACTTGCAGGCGAGGGCTACAAAGTGCTGGCACTTATCGAAGAACAGAAGGCGATGCCTTGGCAAGCAGTATATGACGAGTTCTGCGTGCGTAATAATGTGCCTGTAGGTCAGGACTTCATCAAGGACATTGACCAGTATGTGGCAGACGTAACCAGCAAACGATAAGATATGGCAACAAGTGGTTCTTTGAAGAGCACCCTCGCGGTGTCTCTCAACAATTATCTCGATGCAGGAGCCATCGTGGCTGGTGCTAGCGGATTGACCCTTTGGAAGGAATACCTCAATCTGGAGGAAATTCACCTTGGCTGGCTCAATGCGTTGAGTGCTAACGCACTGGGTGCTGCCATCGGCGCCATTATCGGCGGCTTCTTGGCAGACAAGTTTGGTCGCAAGTTCATTTTCACTTACAACCTGTTGGTGTATATGTTGGGCGTGCTCATCATTATGTGTACGGTCAATTACCCCATGCTGCTAACAGGATTCCTGATTACAGGCATCTCTGTGGGCATTGGTGTGCCTGCTTCGTGGACATACATCTCCGAGAGTTCGGAGAACAACAAACGAGGTCGCAATATTTGTATTTCCCAGATGTCATGGGGTTTTGGTCCTATGATTATCCTGCTTTTTGGCATGCTTTTTGCTCCAGGTGGCTACCTCTATGCACCTGTGGAGTCTTTGGCATACAGCATTGTGGGTGCCGACGCCTCAAAAGCTGTAGTGGAAGTGTTCAGTTCACGAGTGGTTTTCTTCACCCTCTTCATTGTGGCACTTGTAGCATGGAACTTGCAACGGCAATTGCAGGAAAGCTCTGAGTTCACGTCCAACAAGTCCAAAGACAAGGGTGGCATTGTGGACAACATCAAGCTTCTCTTCTCCAATAAGACCGCCGTCAAAACTGTTTGCTTTCTTGCCTCCATCTACCTTACCTGGAACCTTGTGGCATCCGTCATGGGATTCTTCCAGCCCCACATCTACGAAACGGCAGGCGGAGTGAGCAATGAACAGGCCAATATGCTCAGTTGTGTAGGATGGGCTTTCGTTGTAGTCATCACATTCGGACTTTCCTTCCTCATCGACAAACTGCCACATAAATTGTTCTACGTGCTTGGTTTGGTGGCTGCATTGGCCACATGGTTTGTGATTATTGGTGGGGTAAACGGGATGGGAGGCCTTTGGGCATTCTCCATTCTTTGGGGCATCAACGGAGGTCTTTCTGTGCAGATATTTTATGCCTTGTGGGGCTCAGAACTCTTCCCTGCCAAGTTCCGTGCAGGAGCCCAAGGACTGATGTTCTTCATCGTGCGAGGACTCTCTGCTGTATGGGGACTGGTCTTCACCTTCATCTATGGCGAAAACGGTGAGGGTTTCACCATCGCTGCCTATTGCATGATTGTCCTGCTGCTCATCTCCCTCATTGTGGGAGTGGTGGGCGCACCTAATACGAGAGGCAAATCATTGGAACAAATTACGAAAGAAAGATATGGAGATAAAGTTTAGAGTTTAAGGTATAGAGTTTAAAGTTATGAAAAGTATATTAGAAGGCCGTCCAGGTTTGGCGGCCGTGATTGACCAAATAGCCGAAGTGACTGGCTATCTTTGGCAGAAAGGCTGGGCGGAGAGAAATGGTGGCAACATCACCGTCAATGTCACTGACTATATGGACGATGAGTGCAAAGCAATGCCTGCCATTGCTCCGATTAAGCAGATAGGCATGGTACTGCCACATCTTAAAGGCAAATATTTCTACTGCAAGGGCACCGGAAAACGCATGCGTGATTTGGCTCGCTGGCCGATGCAAAACGGCTCTATTGTTCGCATCTGCGATGATTGTGCCAGTTACGAAATCATTGCTGACGAGCCAGTGATGCCGACCTCTGAACTGCCCACTCACCTCGCGCTCCAAAATTATCTTTTAGAGACAGGCTCCTGCTACAAGGCTACTCTTCACACCCACCCTATCGAACTCGTTGCCATGTCGCACATCCAGCGGTTCCTTAAGGGTGACGAGATGACCCGTGTACTTTGGTCGATGATACCCGAAACCCTCGCCTTTGCCCCCCTCGGCATTGGCATTGTGCCTTATGCACTTCCGTCATCCGTCGAGTTGGCTGAAGCCACCTTGGAACAGATCAAGACCCACGATGTGGTGCTATGGGAGAAACATGGCACTGTCGCTGTCGGCACCGACATCATGGATGCTTTCGACCAGACAGACGTGCTCTGCAAGGCTGCCAACATCTACATGTGCGCTCGCAACATGGGCAGCGAACCCGATGGTATGACCGCTGAAGCCATGAAAGAAGTGCAGGACGTGTTCAATCTTCCAAAACAGCGCCCCTGCTAACTTCACGCGGGGTCATCCCATACTCATCCTTGAAACATTTTGCGAAATACTGAGGGGAAGAAAAGCCAACTCTGTATGCAACTTCCGTCACAGAAGCGGTGGAACTTTTCAGGAGTTCCATCGCTTTTTTCAGGCGACAACTCTTCATATAATCAGATGGAGTCTTGATGGAGAGACTTCTGAACTTTCTATACATATTCATGCGGCTCATGCCAAGGTCATGAGAAAGGTCATCCACACTATAGTCACTGTTGTCCAAATTCTTATGCACTAAACTCTCCACCTTCTGCAAGAACGGATCTTGGACAACCGATTGTTGCTCTACAGGAACATCCGACACACTCCCTGTTTCATCAATATTGGAGGACTCCTTCACCTTATTGGTACGTCCTATTTGTCTCCAATGGAGCACGACGCCCACCAACACAATACCAACAACCGCATAAATGCACCACGCCCACCAACGCAGCCACCACGGCAATGGCATCGCAAACTGAAGAACAGGCTGTTCCGCATGCCACACACCAAACTCATCCGTCGCCTTCACCCACAATGTATGATGTCCATACCCAGCCTCACTGATGTCGATGACGTTCGTGCCTACAGGCAATTCCGTCCATTCTCCTTTGCCATTAAGGCGATACGCATAGTGAATGGAAGCTGCATACAGATGATTCATGGTGGAAACACTCACACGGTGAAGCGTATCATACTTGGTCACCATAATGCTGTCGTCGGGACGCACACCATCCAAGTCCCGACAAGAACCAATGATGCAGAAAGCCCCTATACCTCCCAAACAGATACTGTCACCACATGATGTGATGTCCGTAAAAAAGTCCATGCCAATATTGTCATCCGAGGCATTCAGCGTTCTTGAAGCACCCGTCTTAGGGCTGTATTCCCTCAGTGTCAGTTCATTCAGCGTCCAAAGATGGCCATTCTTATCCTTGATATGCAAAGGAGCCTTCGGATTGGTCGTATATATCAGTCGTCCATTTCGGTCGTACCCTACCTGTTGGATGATACCCACCGAGTCCGTTAGTGGCTTGAGCACCTGCTGCCGATAGTCAAACAACAGCACCTGCTTCTCCGTACCTATCAATAAACGGCCATTCCCCTCATCTGACAATGCCGAGATGTAGTTGGGTGTTTGTGCCTCAGGAATCTCTTCCCAATGAATGGTCATCCCCTCATGCCATGCGTGGATCAGCCGTTTTCCGTTGCACGTCCACACACCTTGCTGCGACTGACACTTCGCCAGCACCCGCTGTGTACTAAGCGGTGCGGGCTTTGCATCGTTGGCCATAAACACCAGTTGCCCCGTCTCTGCATGATAGAGCGACAGACGTGTACGGTTCTGATAGATCCAGTAATAATCACCTTCACGCACAATGCGATGCACCATAATTTTATAACCCATCTGTTCGCTCATCGCCTTCACCTCATCCCGCTCAATGTGACTGCCAGAAAAGCCCTTCGACAGAATGAACGTGTGCGGTGAATATCCTGGAACCCAAATGTTCTCCCTTCTATCCACAAACAGTTTATTGACCATCTTCTTCCCTTTCGGCAAGAGATGAGTCAACCCCATTGGCTGCAGCAAAGGTTGCTTCTCCTTTCCTACTCCACTTATTTTGTAGGCATATACATCATCCATCGTAGCCACCCACATGACAGCGTCCTTCTGGTCAATCCACAAGTTATACACCTCACTACCAAACTTCTGTTTCTCCATGGTCACCATGGTGGCAGGTTCTGCCACCATGTCAGGGTATCTCACAATTCCACCACCCCATGTGCCCACCCAGTAGCACTGGCGTACCGTATCCTCCACAACAAAACCTGCCGCATAAGGATATTCCCAAGACAAACGGGTCAGCATATCCGTCTTCGGTTGGATAGTTGCCAAACCGCCTCTGAGAATGGTGAGCCACAACATCCCTTTCGAGTCCACCATCATCTCCTTTACTTCCTCACGGCTATTATCACCTATGCTGAGCACCTTTTTGAAACGTCCGTCAGATGAGAACTTCACCACATCTCTTAACACACCTATCCACACACAGCCATCAGCCGTCACACCCATACAGTTCACCTTCCTCACCCCTACGTGTTTGTCTTTCAGCCGGTGCACACGCCAGTCCTTTTTATCTATATAGTACGCACCAGCGCGAGTGCCGAACCAGATAGTTCCGTCTTTTCCCTCTGCCAGACAAGTCACCTCATCATTTTCCACAACACCTCTTCCCTTCCCCTTGCTGCCATAAGCCACCACCTGATAACCATCGTCACGACATAGTCCACCACCCGCAGTTCCATACCACATGTACCCCTCACGGTCTTGCATGATGACATTGACATTCGACACAGGCAGTTGTGCTTGTGTAGGCAAAGCATGGTATCCCCTTTCCTCTTGTGCCCAACCGTCCACACACACCATCAGCCACAACACCATCAGCCATACATATGCAGTAGCCCTCCAACAGCCACTGCACATGTTCCCGTGATGTGTATGATGCCAAATGAAACTCATAAAAAAACAAAATCAGCCACAAAAGTAATCATTTCTGGCCATCCCACATGAAGTTGGTACAATTTTATACGTCTTTGTGATGTTTTTTACTCGGCACGGATGAGAAAACCGATACCTTTGCAGCAAAATTCTAACTAACAAAGACCTTTTTATGATGACAAGATTTCTCTTTATCGTGTTGACGTTGATTTTCTCTTCGTCATTGATGTATGCCCAGCGTATACAACAAAAATTGGGGCGTGGAGTGGTAGCCGTTTATCGCTCAGGTGGGCGTAGTGTGACATCGGAAGGTGGCACCAATAGTTCCCTCATCTCGTGGCGCAAGTTGGCACAAGAGCCAGAAGGTACCACTTATAATGTATATAAGCGCACATACGGAAGTAGCGCTTGGAGCAAAATGAACAGTACTCCGCTGAAGAAGACGAACTACACGCCGTCAAGCCTGACGAACAACACAGAATATGCCGTTTCCGCTATCATCAACGGAGTGGAAGGTGAGCCCAGCGAGCCATTCCTTTATAAGACTCAAACCTGGCCAAATGTGTGGTTTAATTTCAACTTCAACGATATCGTCATCAAGCGCAACGATTACCGCACGAAATTTGTGTGGCCAATGGATTTGGATGGTGACGGTGAAATAGATGCAGTTGTAGCAGACCGTCTCTATGCCGGTGTTTCTTCCGATGATGCAGAAAATTCTGGCGATGTTGACTTGAGCACCAGCCATAAGATTCAGGGATACAAATTGGATGGCACCCTGCTTTGGACAGTAGATATTGGTCCTAACATCAATATATGTGGCGGACAAAACGACATGGTGCTCGCTTACGACATCAATTGCGACGGCAAATGCGAGGTCATCATCCGCAGTTCCGACGGCACACGCTTTTGGGACAAAGCAAATAATACGTGGGGAAAATATGCCAATGGCAGCGAGACAGGCGACACCGACGGAGATGGCATCATCGACTACAGCAAGCAATCCACCAAGTTGCCACCTTTCTACATCTCTGTGATTGACGGCGAAACAGGAGCCGAGATTGATTGCAACGAACTGAACTACAGCGAAGTGACTGATGGTTCAGACACATGGACCCGCAACAGCCGTGGCAAGTACATGAATTTCGGCTATGCCACCCTCGAAGGACACTTCTCCATCTGCTATCTCGACGGCATCCATCCCTCGCTCGTCATGGAATGTCTTGACCGCGACAACAACAAGACCCACCACAATTATGTATTCTCTTGGGATTACGACTGGAACAACGGCATCCCTTCAAACTGGCACCACAGTTCCACTTGGAGCCGCAACAACAAGAGTCCTTGGCCAGCAGAGTTCCACCAGTTGCGTGTGGCAGATGTGGATGGCGACGGGTTCGATGAGATGTGTCAAGGTGGTTACAGCGTCAACCCCATCAAGGGCACATTCCACAGCCCCGGTATCGGACACGGTGACCGTTGGATTCTCAGCGACATCAATCCTGACCGTCCAGGCTTGGAGTGTTTTGCCATTCAGCAGAGTGCGTTGTTGGGACAACTGATATACGACCCTGCTACAGGCGAACGTCTAAAAGAATGGTATTTGCCGAGTGTTTATGATGTAGGTCGTGGTGCCTGCATGGATATAGACCCCAATCATAAGGGATATGAGATTTATAGTTTCACGGATGATTATCTGTATGACTGCGAAGGCACATCGACAGGGGAGACACGCACACAATGGGGCATCAGCACCATGTTCGAGGGTGTATGGTGGAACGCTGACCTTCTGCGCGAAGAGTTAAGTTCTCCCGGTGGTAGCGGATATGGCACCAACCTGATGGTGACCACAGTGCGTGGCAAAAGCCGTCTGGTGGAATTCTCACAAGAATCCAGTTGGGCGACACATGGTGGTACTGGCACACGTCCTGCCTTCATGGGCGACATCATTGGCGACTGGCGCGAGGAAGTGATTTTGGCCAAACAAGATGCGGAATCAAGCACGGGTCTCACGGGATACACGACCAACCTTTCCACCAACTATAGTATCTACTGCCTCCAGCAAGACCCACACTATCGTGGCGACTGCACCACACGCGGCTACTATCAACATCCCAACACCAGTTTCTATTTGGGTGTCGGCATGCCTACTCCCCCACTTCCTCCTGTGATGGAGACAGACCTCCGTTACAAGTCAGGGAATTGGAGCATGGGAGCAACCTGCTTCACCTCTTTCGACCAGAAACAAGCACAAGCATATGCAGACGGCAAGAGCGTGGTGTTTGATGTCAGTGGCGACAACAGCAACGAGATTAAGATTACAGGTGACATCAAACCTTCTGCCCTCTATTTCATGAATCCACTGAAGCACGATTATGTGCTGGAAGGGAACATCTCTGGCGGCAGCATCTATAAATCGCAGTTAGGCACGACCACGCTGAATGGTGACATCACCTCAACGGACTCACTCATCATCAGCGAAGGAACGCTGGTGGTGAATGGAACGATTGCTGCCCCATTGGCACTCAGAGCCAAAGGCACACTGGGAGGAAACGCCACTTTAGCAGGTGGAACTGTCTTCGAAGGAGGCCTGAATTACGAAGGATGCCGTCTCTCTCCAGGCACGAAAGAGGCTCCCTTTGGCATCATCACCTCCAACACCAGCATGACTTTGTCGGGCGATGTGTTTGTTGAGATGAATCTTCAGACTCAAGATGAAGTGAAATGCGACCTTGTGAAAGTAAACGGGGATTTAACCTTCAAGAATACCAACACCTTCACGATTGTACCATCAGAAAACGTACCCGCAGAGGGAGAATATGTCCTGATGGAATGTACAGGCACACTGACCGCCAATGTCAAGAACATCAAGGTACGCGGTTTGGTGGGATTAAACTATGCGATTGAGGCACGTGAGAAACAAATTGTGTTGGTCATTCGCGGCATGCGTGACCCTGCCACCAACGTACGTTGGACAGGCGTAGAAGACAACAATTGGGACTATCAAACCGCCAACTTCTCACTCAACGACGAAGCCACTTCCTTCGTGACCAACGATGAGGTCATCTTCCCAGAAGAAGCCACACGACGCACTGTCACCCTCACCGACAAGATGGTGACCAAGGGAGTGCGTCTCACCCACAATAGCGGCACTTACACCTTCAATGGCGAAGGTGGATTCAGCGGCGAAGGTAACTTTGTGATGGACGGAACAGGCAACGTGGTGCTCAATGCCACCAAGAGCGACTATACAGGCAAGACCATCCTGAACAGCGGCAGCGTGACCGTGAAGAATTTGGAAAATAAGGACACGGAAAGTTGCTTTGGTGCAGGCTCCACCATAGAAATAGGCAAAGCCACCCTGACCGTCAACCACACCAATGCGGCCACCAATCGAAACGTAGTGCTGACCGACTCTGCCAGCATTAGTGTGCCCACCAATAGCACCACCACCTTGCAATCAGCCTTGACAGGTAAGGGTGTGTTGGTGAAGAAAGGGGCAGGACAACTGAACCTCAATTATGGTGGCACCAACGGATATGCTGGAACCGTTCTGGTAGCAGGAACCCTGTCGCAAGGTGCATGGAATGCCAGTATTGGAAAGGCTGGCTCCACCATCGACGTGAAAGGCAATGCGTCTTTCCGCATATTCAACAACAACTCAACTTCTGCTGTGCCAGCCATCACTAACACCATCAACATTCAGAAGGGCAAGACACTGACCATCGATGGTGGGCAACGCTGCAAGATGCAAGGAAAACTGACGGGTGAAGGCACCATGAAAATCAGTTTCCCCTACGTGCGGGGTGACTTCGAGACCAACTGCTCCGCGTTTGAGGGTACGCTGAATCCCACCAGCGGTCAGTTCCGCATCTCCAACACACTCGACCTATCGAAAGGCACATTCGAGCCTGGAGCAGGCGTGTATGTGGCGAACGTGAAGAGTCAAAGCGGCACCGAGGAAAGCCGCACGAACAAAATTGGTGCCCTAAAAGGAACGACCGCAGATGCCTCATTTGGAACAGGTGTTTGGAATGTTGGTTATCTTGGCACAAGTACCACGTTTGCAGGCAAGTTCAATGCATCAGCCACACTCAACAAGTATGGTGAGGGTGTGCTGACGCTGACAGGTGCATCCGAGGCAGCCATCAACATCTATGGAGGTGAAATTTTGGCACAAAACACTTCCGCTTCCATCACCACAGGCACCATCACCGTTCGCAATGGTGGCCAATTGGCAGGAACAGGACAAGTAAAGAATGTGAGCGTACAGAATGGTGGCACATTAGGTGCTGGCAAATCAGCCACAGCGGTGGGTACACTGACCGTCAATGGCACACTCACCATGGCAGCAGGTTCCACCTTGCGTGTTCGCACTCGTTCGACAGCAACAAGCACCAACTGCGACGCATTTAAAGTGACAGGAAATGTGAAACTGACTTCGCCAACAATAGACCTGACCGAGCAACTCAACAGCAACTATACCTATGAAGATGGAACAGAACTCCGAATCTTCACAGGTACGGGTGCCATCACGCTCAATGGCGATGTGACGCTGTTGCCTGAAACCCCAAGACCTGGTTATTTGTGGGACACCTCCGCATTGGCCAGCGATGGCATCATCCGCATCATTGCCGACCCAGTAGGCATTCGTGAACTCTCAGCCGACCAACTCACAGAGCATGACATCATCTGCGATATGGCGGGTCGTCGCATCAAGACCATCACACATTCAGGTTCATACATTATTAACGGCATCAAAGTCTACATCCGAAAATGAGAAAGACGCTGACAATGCTCTTGCTGGCTTGTGCTGTCACGATGGCAGCACAACGCCAAAGGCTCAACTTCAACGGAAACTGGCAGATTCACTATCCCAAGGAGGCAATTCTCCATCCTGACGAGACCCAAACAGTCACCCTGCCCCATGCATGGAACGAGGATTGGGCATATCGTGTGGACATACACGAACTGCCCGACGACACGTGCCGATACACAAAGGTGTTCATGGCACCCAACGAATGGGCTGACAAGCACGTGTTCATCGAGTTCGAAGGGGCACGTCAGAGTGCTGAAGTGTGGCTCAACGGGCATCGTCTCGGTCTTCATCAGAATGGTGTGATGGCATTCGGGTTCGAATTGACGCCCCATCTCCTGATAGGGAAAGAGAACCGTCTGGAGGTACTCACCGACAACGACTGGGCATACAAAGAGAAGAACCCCGACGGAACAGAACGACAGGCACCCCCAAACGCTACAACCACCAAGGACGGGAATGATTTGCCAGGCAATATGCTCCAGTCCACCTCGTTCCAGTGGAACAACAAGAATTTCAACATGAACATGGGCGGCCTGCCGAAGAATGTCTACCTGCACGTCACAGGTGACATCTATCAGACCCTTCCCCTCTACTCCAACCTCTGCACTACAGGTACTTATGTCTATGGCACCGATTACGACATCAAGGGGAAGAAGGTGACGGCCCATGTGGAGTCGCAAGTGGTCAACGCATCCACCCAGTCACAAATGGTCACCTTGCAAGTGGAGGTGCTTGACATCGACGGCAAGCAGGTGGCGAAGTTCACCGGCAAGCCAGTGCTGATAGCAGCAGGCGATACGGTCACCCTTACTGCCAGCAAACGGCTGTCGAACATACATTTCTGGTCGTGGGGTTATGGCTATCTCTACACGGTGAAGAGCCGTCTCGTGGTCAATGGTGCTCCCATTGATGAATGTTCCCTCCGCACAGGCTTCCGCAAGACCCGTTTCAGCGAAGGCAAAATCTGGCTCAACGGCCGCAGCATCATGATGCACGGCTATGCGCAGCGCACCAGCAACGAGTGGCCATCCGTCGGCATCGACGTGCCTGCATGGATGAGCGACTACTCGAACAACCTCATCGTGAAGTCGGGCGGCAACCTCGTGCGCTGGATGCACGTCACACCCTCCAAACAGGATGTGGAATCGTGCGACCGTGTGGGACTCATACAGGCCATGCCTGCTGGCGATGCGGAGAAGGATGTGGCAGGGCGGCATTGGACACAACGCACAGAACTGATGCGCGATGCCATCATTTACAACCGCAACAACCCCAGCATCCTTTTCTACGAAGGCGGCAACGAAAGCATTAGCCGTGAGCATATGAAGGAGCTCCTTGCCATCCGCAACCAATATGACCCTCATGGCGGACGCGCCATCGGTTCACGTGAGATGCTCGACATCGATGAAGCCGAGTATGGCGGCGAGATGCTCTACATCAACAAATCGGGCAAGCAACCGATGTGGGCGATGGAGTATTGTCGTGACGAGGGCTACCGCATGTACTGGGACGACTATTCCTATCCCTACCACAAACAGGGCGCAGGGCCCTATTATCGCAAAGCGCCTGCCGACATCTACAATCAGAACCAAGACCAATTGACCATCGAGATGATTCGTCGCTGGCATGACTACTATGTGGTGCGTCCTGGCATGGGCAAAAGGGTGAGCAGCGGAGGTGTGAAGATTGTCTTCTCCGACACCAACACGCATGGCCGCTCAGAGATGAACTACCGCACCAGCGGTGTGGTGGATGCTATGCGTATAGAGAAAGATGCCTTCTTTGCGCATCAAGTGATGTGGAACTCTTGGGTGGATGTGGAACACAAGGCCTGCCACATCATCGGCCATTGGAACTACCCTGACGGTGTGGTGAAGGATGTGTATGTGGTGTCCACCTCGCCTGTGGTGGAACTTTTCGTGAACGGCAAATCGGTGGGCAAGTCGGACAAGCCTGAATACACCTTCCTGCATACGTTCAAGGATGTGCCTTATCAGTCAGGCGAGGTGAAGGCCATCAGTTATGCTGCCGATGGCACCACCGTGGAGTCGGAAGCTTCTCACAAGACGGCAGGGAAAGCCGACCACATCCAACTGACGCTCATGCAGAACCCCGACGGTGGCATGAAGGCTGACGGGAGTGACCTTGCCCTCATTCAGGTGGAGATTGTAGACAAGAACGGCCTGCGCTGTCCGCTCGACAACCGCTTCATCCACTGGACCTTGGAGGGTGAGGGCGAATGGCGTGGAGGCATTGCCAAAAGTCCCGATGGTGACAACTACATCCTCTCCAAAGTCCTGCCCGTGGAGGCTGGTGTGAACCGTGTGCTCGTGCGTTCCACCACCACTCCTGGCAAGATACGGCTCACGGCACATGCCAAAGATATGGAGGAAGCCGTGCTCGAATGGAACTCGGTGGCTGACGCTCAGCAAGTGGATGCTGGCCTCTCGCGCTACATCGCCTCCGACCATCTCCGCAGTGTGCTCGACCGTGGAGAAACACCCATCACTCCCTCTTATACGGACAAGAAGCGCACCATCAGCATCGCTGCTGCCAACGCTGGAGCCAATGCGGACAAAGCGCAGCGCAGTTGGGACGATAACGAACTCTCCGAATGGCGCAACGACGGCAGGCTCTCCACCGCTTGGATCACCTACGAACTCAGCGAACCAGCCGCCATCGACGAAATCAGCCTCAAACTCACGGGCTGGCGTCAACGCTCCTACCCCATCGAAGTGCTGGCCGACGACCAACTCGTCTGGAAGGGCAACACTGACAAATCTCTGGGCTACATCTCCCTCTTCATCGAGAAACCTGTGCGCGCTAAGCGATACACCATCCGACAGACAGGCACCGCCAACGACAAGGACGCTTTTGGCCAAGTGACCGAACTCGCTGGAGGAGCCGCCACGGAACTCGACCTCTACAAGACCCCTGGGAGCGAGAAGGTCAAAGGCGAACTCCGCATTGTCGAGGTGGACTTCTTGCAGCAGATTCGCGACACCAAGCAATAACGATAATAAGAAGGACTTGAGCATATTGGACTGATGAAGGAGCTTTGAGGAGAGTCTTATGCCTCGTCACACCCTCTTCCACAGCCTCCGAACCGACGTCGTCGATGTCGGCAAGTCGATGTCGTCGATGTCGGTCAACCGATGTCGACGACATCGGTTTAGAGGCTGTGGAAGGAAGTCATGAGAGGTTACGGCGTGGAGACAATGGAGGTGGTGAGGTTATGCATGTCAAAAAATCCACATTGTCGTGAAAAAACCACTTTAGAATCCTTTTTTTGACCAAAACACTTGTAAAGGCAGGGAAAACATCGTATCTTTGCAAAAGAATCACACAAAACAACGATTATGAAAAGGATTATTTGGATAACCATACTGATTTTCAGTTTGATAACACCAGCCAACGGCCAGAAGAAGAAGGGCGGCAAAGCGGCTTTCCAGCCTCAGAAGAGCATTGTGGTGCTCTATGAGAACGATGTGCATTGTGCCGTGGATGGCTATGCGAAGTTGGCAGGACTGCGCGAGGCAATTGCCGACACCGCCTACGTGGCATTGGTGTCGAATGGCGACTATGTGCAGGGCATGACGGTGGGTGCCATCTCGAAGGGGCAGTATGTGGTGGACATCATGAGGGCATTGCCTTACGATGCCATCACGCTGGGCAACCATGAGTATGACTACGGCATGGAACGGATGTTCCAACTGCTGCGTCAGGTGCCTGCTCCTATCGTGTGCGCGAATCTCTATGATGTGAAGACAGGCAGGACAGTCTTTGCCCCCTACGTGATGAAGCGTTTTGGCAACAAGAGGATTGCCTTTGTCGGGGCTTCCACACCCACCTCGATGGAGACGGAGGCATACGCCTTCCGCGACGATGAAGGCAACATCATCTACGACTTGCAGGTGAAGGACATCCCCACGCTGGTGCAGCAGGCAGTGGACGAGGCGCGCAGGGCTGGTGCCGACTATGTGATTCTCGACTCCCACTTGGGCGAGGAGGTGACCAACCGCAACTCCGACTCTCATCTGGTGGTGGCGAACACAACGGGCATCGACATCGTGCTGGACGGTCACAGCCACGCCGTGATTGTAGCCGACACGGTGATGAACAAGGCTGGGAAGCCTGTGATTATCTCCCAGACGGGCACCAAATTCCAGAACATCGGCAAGTTGGTCATCGCACCTGATGGCAAGATGACCACGGAACTGATTCCCCTGGAGAGCGTGACGGCGAAGGATGCCTGGGTGGCGCATGTGACGGACAGCATCCACGCGATGCTGGAGGCACAGACAAGCCGCGTGATTTGCAAGAGCGAAGTGCCGCTGCGCATACTGGACGATGAGGGCAATGAGGCGGCACGCATGGGCGAGATGAATGCTGGCGACATCGTGACGGATGCCTACCGCATCATGACGGGGGCCGACATCGGTGTGCTCAACAGCGGCAGCATCCGCAACGAACTGAAAAAGACGGGCGACCTGACGTATGGTGATATGCTCACCTTGCTGCCCTACGACAACTACATCGTGGTGACAGAAGTGAAAGGAAGCACCATCGTGAAGATGCTGGAGAAACTGGTGAGTTTCCTGCCAAAGCCTGACGGACAGTTCCCGCAGGTGTCGGGCTTGAAGTTCACCACCCGTGTGGCCGACCACAGCGTGAGCGATGTGCAGGTGCTGAATGGTGCCACACAGCTATACGAACCCATCAACCCCGACCGTATCTACACCATCGCCACGACGAAGTATTGTGTGACGGACGGTGGACTGCACAACACCTTGCAGGGATGCCCCATTGTGCTCGAGACGAAGAAGACCTACAACGAAATCTTCATCGAATACGTGGTGGACAGGCTGAAAGGGCACATCGGGCAGGAATATGCTCAGCCACAGGGACGCATTACGGTAATTAACTAAATACATTTACTAACTTTTCAGATTTATGAAGAAAATCATCACAATGATGGCCGCTATGACTATAGCAAGCGGCATGACAGCTCAAACACACACCTTCGACGTGAACACCACGAAGGTGGGAAGTCCCATCTCCAAAACCATGTACGGCATCTTTTTCGAGGACATCAACTACGCTGCCGATGGCGGTCTGTATGCTGAACTCGTGAAGAACCGCTCCTTCGAGTTCCCTAACCACTTTACTGGATGGGACATCTCAGGAAAGGTGACGCTGAAGGACGACGGCCCCTTCAACAAGAACCCTCACTATGTGCGTCTGGAACCCTCTGGCCACCGCGACAAGCACACCATGATTGAGAACCACGGCTTCTTCGGCATGGGTGTGAAAGGTGGTGAGGAATACCGCTTCTCCGTATGGGCACGAGTGCCCGATGGTGGCACGGCAAAGTTGTGGGTTGACCTTGTTGACAACGCCACGATGAGCGATGACCAGAAACTGGGCAACGCGGGTGTGGAAGTGAGTGGTAAGGAATGGAAGAAGTACACTGCCATCATCAAGCCCAAGAGCACTTTTGCCAAAGCGCACCTCCGCGTGTGGGGCGACAGCAAGGTGACCACCGATGTGGAGCACGTGAGCCTCTTCCCTGTGAACACCTACAAAGGACATGAAAATGGTATGCGCAAGGACTTGGCAGAGAGTCTTGAGCAGTTGCACCCAGGTGTGTTCCGCTTCCCTGGCGGCTGCATCGTGGAGGGCACCGACCTCGCCACACGCTATCAGTGGAAGAACTCTGTGGGACTGGTGGAGAACCGCCCACTGAACGAAAACCGCTGGCACTATACCTTTACACATCGCTACTTCCCCGACTACTTCCAGAGTTACGGTCTCGGTTTCTTCGAGTATTTCCAGCTCTCCGAGGAAATTGGTGCAGAACCACTTCCTGTGGTCAGCGTAGGTCTCTCCTGCGAGTTCCAGAACGGCAGCAACCGCAGCGACGCTCACGTGCCTGTTGACCAGTTGCAGCCATACATCGACGATGTGCTCGACCTCATCGAGTTTGCCAATGGCGACCCTGCCAAGAACCAATGGGCAAAACTCCGTGCCGACATGGGTCACCCTGCCCCCTTCAACCTCAAGTATGTGGGTATCGGCAACGAGCAGTGGGGAGCCATTTATCCTGAAAACCTCAAGCCTTTCGTGGAGCAGGTGCGCCAGAAGTACCCCAATATCAAGATTGTGGGTACCAGCGGTCCCGACTCTGAAGGTAAGGAATTTGAATATCTGTGGCCAGAAATGCGCAAGATTGGTGCAGATTTGGTGGACGAGCACTATTACCGCAACGAGGCATGGTTCCTCGGCACACCAGATGCCAAGCAGCGTTGGGGCAATTGCGGTGCCAATCGCTACGACTCCTACAAGCGTGGCAAAGGACAGCCCAAAGTCTTTGCAGGTGAATATGCATGTCACGGTGCTGGCAAGAAGTGGAACCACTTCAATGCTGCCCTCATGGAAGCTGCTTTCATGACAGGCTTGGAGCGCAATGCAGACATCGTCGAGATGGCTACCTACGCACCGCTCTTCGCCCATGTGGAAGGCTGGCAATGGCGTCCTGATGCCATCTGGTACGACAACCTCCGCAAGTTCAATTCCTGCGCATACTACGTACAGCAACTCTACTCTGTGAATAAGGGAACGAACGTGCTTCCTCTCACCATGAACGGTAAGCCCGTTGCCGGCAATCCTGACCAGGACGGTCTCTTCGCATCGGCCGTGCTCGACAAGAATGCCAACGAGGTTATCGTGAAGGTAATCAACACGAGTGACAAGCCACAGGATGTAACGCTCAATCTGAAAGGCATGAAAGGCAGCCACGAGGCGCAACTCATCACCTTCCACAGCGACAACCTCACGGCTGAGAACACGTTGGACGAGCCAGAGAAGATTGTGCCTAAGACATCCTCTCTTTCGGTAACCGCTCCATCACAAAACGTCATCATTCCTGCACATACATTCTACATCTATAAAATCAAGAAGTAGCGGTTATTTTAAAAGGAATTAGAGAAGTTAAAGAAGTCAGAGAAGTTAAAGACGATACCTTATCAACGGCATAATATTCGTCTCTAACTTCTCTGATTTCTTTTTATCCGAGACTGACCCAAAAGCAACGGGAAAAACCTCTCACACAGGCTGATGATTGGAACAAAAGCCAGCACAATGCACATGGCAAAGACACCATCCATCAGCGTTCGTTGTTGCACCAAGTTGCACACCCCCTCCACCAGATACATGTGAAAGCCTAAGATCAAGATTGTGCCACGAGAAATGATGTCGACAAAAGAAGGGCATGACGAACCCGACCACAAAGACAATAGCTTTGCCAAACTCCACACCGACACTGTGCCAGCAACGCCGCCCATCAGAAAAAGGAACATATTATCTCCATATCCACAGAGATTCATCCACACCACACTGTTGAAATGGCCACTCACCCACACAAGACCACACCCCAACAGGCCGATAGCCACAAGCATCCAAGGAGAAACCACGGCACAAAGATGTGAACACAGACGCTGGAACAACTAAGCGTCTGAAGCGTCCACCCACATAGGTCAAAAGTGGAGTTTGACGCATCTTATCCAGTGAAATGAACCAACCACTCATCAGCATGAACAGTGGCATCTCGATGGCAATATCCAATCCTTTTCCACCTAGGAAGTCCGTCCATACTGAACCGACAAGACATTGGGCGCAATGGGCACATGTGACCAAATAGATGGCCACCGTTTTTACATGCATCAGGATAAATGAGCCTCATCTTGCTATTTCTTCACGACGAGAAGGATATCTGAATCTCTCTCAATAGAGGATTTTCTTGCCTTCGTGAATATAGATGCCACCTTTGCGTGGATGCTTGACAAGACGGCCATCCAATGAGTAGAACTTCTCCTTACCGGTCTTGTTGGCTGATGGTACGTAAGGGGCTGTGACATCCACCACGATGCGCTCTCCAGTACCTGCATTTTGAGGCTGAAGCGTCATGCCATCCACATTAGGCATCCATGCTGATTTGTTGTAGAGACGGATGGTGTTCTCACCTGGCTGAAGAGTGATGGTGACAGTTCTGCTGCTCACTTTATCCCAACTTCTAGAGTTGCAAGCAGAGAGGGTCTTGACATCTTTTCCGTTGACGGCAACTATCATGTTACGATTCTCCCCTGAGACATAACTAAGTTTCATCGTATAGGAACCACCATTCTCACTATAGACATGACGCCATTGCAGGTCATTCTCTGCATCATTACCTAACCATGTGGCGTATGCTCCACCTGAACAGACTGCTTTATCCTCATATTTGCCCACATTGCCCTTGATTTCTGAGTATTTGCCTAAATAGGCAGTCTCAGCCTCATATACATTGCGCTCAAGACGCTTTTCTGCTGTCAGGCGATAGATGCGAGCACCATGAGCAGGAACGGTGGCTGTCAGTTCACCCGTTTTCTCACCCAATTCCTTCTTGGCATAGAGGTCACGCACCTGTACAGTGCCATCAAGGTCAAGGGTTGTGAATGGAACACTCATTTCCACCTCATCATCAGAAGCGTTGTAAAGTGCCACCGCACGGGTTGTTCCATAAAGAGTCTTGATATCTTTCACCAACACATAAGTGTCGCCCACATGTTGTACCACATATGCCTGCAAACAGAGGTCATCTTGGTTCAGCGCAATGAGTTCAGTGTTCTTCAGCAAAGCGAGCGTAGAACTAGTCACGGAAAGTTGACTAACATTACAGCCAATGAGCAAAGGACTGGACATGATACACCACATGCCGAAGTGAGTCTTGTCCTCTTCTGCGGTCAAACGACGACCCACTTCGAGCATATCCATGTCGTTGTAGTGACCATCGTAGCAGTAAGCAGAGAGATAGAGATTATCATGGATAATATTTCTGATGGATTCCCATGTGTCAGTAATGTCTCCCGTTGTACGCCATGAAGTGGCAATGTCATGTGCCCAATTGCCTGGATAATCCCAACGACAGATGTTCAGACGAACATCTGTGCGTCCCGTCTTGGCGATGGCGTTAGCAATGGCTGTGTAGCGTTCTTCTTCGTCCAGCACGAGATGGTCTTGATTGTGATAGTATGAACCACCACAGAAATCCACTTTGATGAAGTCGAAGCCAAGTGTATTGAAGAAGTAGTCACAGTCTTGTTCATCATGCCCATAAAGTCCAACACCAATACCTGTTGCATCATTATTGAACATACTACCACAGGTGTTGTAGCCACCATCGGAATAGATGCCAGCCTTCATACCCTTCTCATGGATGTATTGTACCACAGGCTCCAACCCATGGGGAAAGCGCGTGGGATGAATGAGTAACTGTCCTGTTTCCGCATCACGCCCTCCAAAGTAGCCATCGTCAATATTGACATGGTTGTATCCCACTTTCAGCAAACCCTTGTTCTTCAAGGCCAAGGCTTGATTCTTGATGATGGATTCACTGATACCAACACCATAGGTGTTCCAAGAACTCCAACCCATGGTGGGTTTGTCGGGCACTACATTCTCTTGTGCCGCCACATTTCCAGCATACCCAACAGCCGAACAGAGAGCCATGAGGTATGTTGCTATTTTACTTTTCATATCGAAATAGGTTTTATATAATAGGTAATTTCATCTTGATGAACAGATTATCTCATTTCTATGGTTATCTGTGCCTCTTCCAATCCTTTTGCCTTGACGTGGAGCGTAACTTCACCTGCCTTGTCTTGAGGTTGTACAATGGCAAGCGCCTTGCCACGGAAGGTGGTGGGACGAAGCGTGCGGAAGGAACGCATATCATAGGGGTGTCCTGTTCCTGCCACCACTTTCGCATCGCCCGACACGGCTATCTCAAGAGGTATCTCCGCTGTAGGACAAAGATGCCCCTCTGCATCTTCCACACTTATATTTATATAGGAGAGGTCGTTGTGAGAGGCCGAAATACTCGCACGGTCGGCATGAAGGACAATCCGTGCAGGTGGGAGAGCCGTGACAAACTCCAAAGTGTCGGGCTTGGCCTTCTTCACTTGCGGAACGGTCATGGCCTTGAGAGAGCCAGGCTCGTAAGCCACAGTGAAGGTGGCTGTATAAGTTTCGGGGTCTGTTTCTTTCTCGCCCACGATGGAGTCGTTGATGAACAATTGTACACGAGGTTCACGACTATAAACATTGACACGAAGGGAATCACAACGATGAGCATTCACGTTGTGCTGAATGTTCCCCACCACATTCGTTGTCCGGTAGTTTTCCGGACGCAGTTCAATCGGAAGATACGCTCCCTTTCCGTTTTGTGCCTGCCAGTTCCAATGGTTCTCTTCAGCCGTCCATCCCCATCCATTCACATCCTCGTGTTCACCATCAGGCAATGAGGGGCGAACAGCCATAGCAATAGATGCGCGTCTCCATAGCACATCGCGGTAGTAACTCTGTGGTTTCTTGTCGCCAATCAAGTCGATGTCGCCACACCATGAGTTGAACCAAGGCCATGAGAGGAACTGAATCCATTTATTGTCTGAACGCTCGAAAGTGTGACCCAAACCTGCCTCGCCAAGATAATCCACAGCCGTCCATACGAAATCGCCAAGAATATATGGATGCTTTTCCACCATGTTCCAGTTCTGCGCCATCTCTTTAGGGAAAGATTCAGAACCATACATGATGCGGTCAGGGAAAGAGTCGTGGTCGGCTTCATAATGCCCCCATTCGTAATTGTAACCACCCACTTCCACATTCTCGAAAGCACGATAGGAGTCTTTCTCCCACTTGAATTGCGGTCTGTCCCAGAAAGAGTTGACAGCCAATGTGGTGGGACGAGTGTGGTCTTCGTTGTTGGCGGCAAGATTGAGTTCGAGCGCTATCTCCTTGCCACGAGGAATATCGGCACGTTGGGCTATTTCATTACCAATGCTCCACATGATGATGCTGGGATGATTGCGGTCTCGACGCACCATAAGCGCCATGTCCTTCACATGGTCACGCTTGAAGTATTGGCTGTAATCATTGGGGCGTTTAGATTCTTCCCACTGGTCAAACACTTCGTCGATAACCAACATGCCAAGGCTATCACAAGCATCCAGAAACGCTTCTGTAGGAAGGTTGTGGCTACAACGGACAGCATTGTAACCTTGCGCTTTCAGCAGTTCCACCTTGCGGATTTCAGCACGGTCGATGCCTGCTGCTCCCAGCAATCCATTGTCATGGTGTACACAACCACCACGAAGTTTCATCCCCTGACCATTCAATTTGAATCCTTCTTCAGCAGAGAAAGTGATGCTACGAATACCAAAACGAATAGACAAGGCATCTCTTTCTTCACCCGATTTCGTAAGATAAACCTTCGCCGTATAACGGTAAGGCTGTTCTACTGACCACAAGTGAGGTGTCTTCACCACCAGTTCCGTGGACACACTCACCTCTCCAGCCTGAAGTTCATTGCGATTCAATCCTGAAACTGTAAAGTCTTGTTCATTATGTGCCACAAGTGTTCCCTCCTCATCAAGCACATCAACACAGAACTGCCCAGCCGTAGCCTGGACATCATCATTGAAAACCTTGGCAAAGACCTTGACGCTGGCTTCCTTGCCCTTATTCATCAATTCAGAAGCATCCACGTAAGTATCCCACTCGTCGAGGTGCAGTTTGTTGGTGGTCTCCAGCCACACATGGCGGAAAATACCACTACCGGCATACCAGCGAGAGTTCAGCCCCTCATTGATGGCCTTCACCACAACGGTCACTTCACGCTCTTCGTCAACGTGCCGATGTGCCTTGTCGGCGAGAATCTTGTTAATATTCACGACGAAAGGCATATATCCATACACATTCGATGTCGCCTTCACCCCATTAACCCACACTTCCGACTGGTTGTAGATTCCGTCAAAGCGCAGATTCACGTTGGTCTGAGACAGGAAGGTATCCACAGACGTATTACCCACAATGGGCAAAGAGAAAGTCTTACGGTACCAACCTTCACCACCTACCGTCTGTCCTGTATCCCAATCGCCTATGCTAAGACGTGAGAATGGCCCCACCTGAACTTCTTCCCATGCAGGAGTTTTCTGCCGATAGTCGTGTGCATCCATCACGGCATCCATGCTAAAGTCGTGCGGAACGGTGAAAGTGACCCACTTCGTGTCGTCAAAATCTACTTGCTCGGCATTGATGACAGCACCGCGATGAAATTTCCAACCAGTATCAAGACTGGTTTTCCGCTGTGCATGGACACAAAGAAGCGGAAAAAACAACAGGAACAGGAGGGTAATCTTCTTCATACAAGTATTTTTTCAGTTCTTAAAACTATGAATAGGTGCGGGAATACGTCCTCCACGGTCTACAAATCGCTGACTAGAGAAGGTGTTGACAGGCATGATGGGTGCATAACCCAAAAGTCCACCAAATTCCACGGTGTCACCTACGGTCTTTCCAACTACAGGGATGATGCGCACAGCGGTGGTCTTCTGATTGACCATGCCAATGGCACTTTCGTCGGCTATAATTCCTGCGATGGTGGTGGCAGGTGTATCGCCAGGTATGGCTATCATATCAAGTCCTACGGAGCAGACACAGGTCATGGATTCGAGTTTCTCGAGGGTGAGGGCTCCAGCCTCCACTGCGTCTATCATGCCTTGGTCTTCGGACACAGGAATGAAGGCTCCAGAGAGTCCTCCCACATAGGAAGAGGCCATGACGCCACCCTTCTTCACCTGGTCGTTCAGGAGGGCAAGTGCAGCAGTAGTGCCTGGCGCACCAGGATGTTCCACACCAATACATTTCAATATGTCGGCCACAGAGTCTCCAACAGCGGGTGTAGGAGCCAAACTGAGGTCGATGATACCAAAAGGTATGCCCAAACGACGGCTTGCCTCCTGAGCCACCAACTGACCCACACGGGTAATCTTGAAAGCAGTACGTTTGATGGTCTCACACAGGAGTTCGAAGTTGGCATCAGGAATCTGTTCCAAAGCGTACTTCACCACGCCAGGGCCACTGACTCCGACATTGATGATGGCATCGGCTTCGCTCACACCATGAAAAGCACCAGCCATGAAAGGGTTGTCGTCGGGCGCATTGCAAAGCACCACAAGTTTGGCGCATCCCAATGAGTCCACCTCCTTGGTTTCCTCTGCTGTCTGCTTGATGATGTCACCCATCAGACGCACGGCATCCATGTTGATGCCTGTCTTGGTGGAACCGACATTGATGCTGGAACAGATAAAGGTGGTGCAAGCCAATGCCATAGGAATGCTACGGATAAGCAGTTCATCGCTTTTTGTCATGCCTTTCGACACAATAGCCGAATAACCACCGAGAAAATTCACGCCCACTTCTTTGGCCGCCTTGTCCAATGTCTTGGCTATCTGCACATAGTCGCCAGGTGTACGACAACAGGCACTACCGACCAATGAGATGGGAGTAACGCTGATACGCTTGTTGACAATGGGAATACCGAACTCTTTCGAGATGTCTTCACCTGTTTTCACCAAGTCGCATGCCAACGTGGTGATTTTTTTGTATATCTTATCACACGTGACCTTGAGGTCGTTGTCGGCACAGTCGAGCAGACTGATGCCCATCGTAATGGTACGGACATCAAGATTCTCCTGCTCAATCATCTTATTAGTCTCTATGACTTCCTGTAGATTTATCATCTTATCGTTTCTTTCTCAGATTCTGTGCATTTTATCAAATATATCTTCTAACTGGCATTTCACTTGAACCCCCGTGTTATTGCCAATCTCTGCGAGTTCGTCACTCAACACATCAAAAGCCTTCACCGACTTGGTTAAGTCAACAATCATCATCATGTTGAAAAACTCCTGTACAATGGTCTGCGAGATATCAAGAATGTTAATCTGGTTGTCGGCAAGATAGGTGCACACCTTTGCGATGATGCCTACAGTATCTTTACCCACCACTGTAATAATTGCTCTTGTCATTTTTTATGATGCTTAATTGGTTTATGTTTCTTTATGTATAACTGTCAATTGTCAAAACTTCTTGTGTATATTCCGTCATATGTATAGACGGAGAAGGTCAGTTCTTCCACCCCTTCGGGTATCGGCATTGACATGTATATCTGTTCCGTGTAGGACTCGGCATCAGCGTATGGTCTCAGATGCACCAATGAATAATGCCCAGGACTATCCTCGCAAAAAGCGTACTGATGGACACCGTTGCCAGTTGTCATCAAGCCTAAATGCATGTTGATGTATCCACCACTCTTCCACATGCTCACCACCTTCATGAGGTCGCGAGGTATGTATTCCTCACCATAATAGGGCACCCCGTTCTGCACCAATACAAATGTAGATGCAGGAACTGGTTTCGGTGCAAAAACCTTACCCACTCCATAAAGTGTGAGACGTCCTTCCTCAAGAACATAGTTCGCCCTACACCTCAGAGTTGTATCGGGATAATCCGTCATCTTTTTCTGTGCTTCAACGTGGTATGTACTTCCGTTGTCCAATGTCACCGTAGTAATATACCCTTTGGCATCCGTACTCACCAACATGAAGTCGGTGATGTAGGAAGGGAAATCTTCCTCATCATCTTCACCACATGCCGCCAAACAGAATGACAAACATGCTACACAGAGCCAACTCCAGAGCCTATTGAACGGCCGCTTCATAATTACGAAGTGGATTAGCATACATAGCCGTTATCTTTTCTCGCAAGAACGGAACATCGGGGTTCTCCACATCCACCATCTTGATGCGGGACTCGATGTACTCGTTGGTGCGTCCAGCCAACGCATCACGATTGATGTCGTAGATGCGATAGTTCTTGTGTATCTCTTGGTCGATGTGCTCTGCCACCAGACGGAAAATGTCAGCCTTCTCAATGGTCGTTGGGTCAAGCGTGTCAAGCCATGTGTTGATACATTCTGCCGCCTGATAGTGCACATGCCCTTTTTGTCCCCAAATGCCTGTCTTCATGTTGTCAAGGTCATCTTGCTTAGCTTTTTTCCAACCAGGAATGTCACGTTTGCATTGAAACTCCTTGGCTTTCAGGTAGTCACACGGATCATATTCATAGGAGATGGCCAGCGGAACGATATTCATGTTGCGCAAATTCTCAATGATGTCAGCCACCGTCCTACCTGCAGTCGGGCCACCCATGTTCAGCATTTTCAGCACAGACTCTTGGGTACGGTCGTCAGAGTCTTTGGCACGTCCTTCGCGTTGGGCAATCCAGATGTTCTCCCCTTTCTCGTTGATGGCAAAGTGCATATACTGGCTCATGTGGATAGACGACTTGAGCATCTCTTTGGGAGTCAAGCCACGATTGACCGTAAACGACTTGTTCATCCTCACCAATGTCTTGATCCACGGATAAATGAGCAGATTATCACCTATGGCTATCTCAACCGTCGTGGAGAAACCATCTTTGAGCAACATCGTGTCGAGAAAAGCAGAATCCAGCACTATGTCACGGTGATTGGACATGAAGGTGTAATTGCCCATCCTGTCCAATGACTTAGGAAACACATACGAATGTCCCGTAGTAGCCTTACGGAACACATGATAGACCAACGGCTTCATGAAGCGTTTCTGGAAATCAAGTGGTGTCTTGATGCCGATAAAGAGCATCTTCAAGAGTCCGTTGCGCAAACCTTTCGGAAGCGGAATCAGCCCATGCAATATCTTGTCAAACTGCCTGTCAGCCAATAGGCTATTGAAGGCGGCCTTCATCTCACCTTCCGAACAAGGGCGAATATCATCAAAATCTGATAGTTCCATAATCTCACCATTTATCATTATGCATCACCCAGTTTGTCTGCAATAATTTCATTCAACACGTCTTTCATGTCGTTGCCATCGGCACGCACTTGTTGAGGAATGAAACTTGTCAAGGTCATACCTGGTGTCGTATTGATCTCCAGCATATTAATCACATCATCACCCTTCTCGTTTTTCGTGATGATATAGTCGACACGGATAATGCCTGAAGCACCTAAGATGTCGTAGATGGCAGCCGTCAGTGCCTGTACACGTTTGGTGGTATCGTCCGACAGGCGCGCAGGCGTGATTTCATCCACCAAACCATTGTACTTGGCATCATAGTCAAAGAAATCTGTCTTTGGCACCACCTCAGTAATGGGCAGTACATGCATACCACCAGCCTTTGTACGATAGACACCATTGCTGATTTCCACCCCCTTCAACTCATTTTCAATCAACACCTCTGGACATTCCTCCATTGCCTTTTCAATTGCAGGAAGTACACCTTCCAAAGTTTTGCAGTGAGTCACGCCAAAACTTGAGCCACCCCCATTAGGCTTGATGAAACAGGGCAACCCCACCTTATCAACGATTTGTTGTACATCGACCTCCTGTCCCTGACGCACCAACACATCTTCAGCCACCTTCACACCAAATCCCTTCAAATACTGATTCAAAGCGAACTTATTGAAAGTCAACGACTCCACCAGAACACCGCTTGTCGAGTATGGAATGTCTAACAGGTCAAAATAACCTTGCAAGATGCCATCTTCACCAGGTGTGCCGTGGATTGTAATATATGCGTAGTCAGGACGTATATCCTTGCCCCACTCATCCTGAAACGAGAAGTTATGGCGATAGACAGGTGAGCGTTTGCCGTTCGGCAGATGTGCCTCCCAGCCAGCATGGCTCACCTCCACAATATACACGTCATACTTCTCTTTATCAATCCAAGAATCAATTCCAGCCGCACTTCTCAGCGACACATCATGCTCGGAACTGTCGCCCCCAGCCACGATTGCAATTACCTTTTTCATCTTTATCTTATACTTTGAATATTATCTCTTTACATACAGGGCCTACAGGCTACCCGTTCCTCCAACAAGCCCTTTCCACTTGTCCAGCAATGCCACCATATCATCGGGCAGGGGTGAGTTAAACATCATCTCCTTGCCTGTACGCGGATGCACAAAGCCCAATGTCTTGGCATGCAGCGCTTGACGCGGACAGAGTTTGAAGCAGTTGTCAATGAATTGCCTGTATTTGGCCGTGTTCGACCCTTTCAGCACTTGGTCACCTCCGTAACGTTCGTCGCAGAACAACGGATGCCCGATGTGGCGCATGTGAGCACGAATCTGGTGTGTTCGACCCGTTTCCAGCACACACTTCACCAGCGTGGTGTAGCCAAAACGTTCCAAGACGTAGAAATGCGTAACGGCATGCTTGCCCACTTCTGAATCAGGGGGGAACACCGCCATGCGCATGCGGTCCTTAGGATCGCGTCCAATATTGCCCTCTATCCTACCTTCGTCCTCTGTGAAGTTGCCCCACACCAACGCGTTGTATTCACGTTTCGTGGTTTTATTGAAGAACTGCAAGCCCAAACTTGTCTTGGCAGATGCTGTCTTAGCCACCACGAGCAACCCACTAGTATCCTTGTCTATGCGATGCACAAGACCTATTTCGGGGTCGTTGATATCATACTGCGGCATGTCTTTCAGATGCCATGCGATAGCATTCAACATCGTACCGTTCCAATTGCCGAAGCCAGGATGCACCACCATGCCTGCAGGCTTGTTGATGACCATGAGATCTTCATCTTCGTAGACAACATTGAGAGGAATGTCTTCAGGCGAAATTTTGTTCTCGTAGTGTGGACGGTCAAGCATCACCTGAATCACATCCTCAGGCTTCACCTTATACGAGCGCTTCACGGGACGGCCGTTGGCCATGATGAATCCCGCATCAGCAGCCTTCTGCACACGGTTTCTGCTCGTACCAGCCAACTGAGTGAGCAAGAACTTGTCCACTCTGAGCAACTTCTGTCCCTTGTCGGCTACAACGCGGTAATGCTCATAAAGTTGCGAGGTCTCATCGTCCTCCAGTTCCTCATCCTCCGCGACCAGATTCAAGTCATCAACACTCATCCCCTACAAATCAATGTCAAAGTCTTCGCCACCCTCGTCTTCACTTTCCACGCCGCCTCCGTATCCACCTCCATATTCCAGGCCTTCACCTATATCATCCACATCCAAAGAGTCGAGTTCAATTTCCCCGCCACCGACCACAAGTGTCAGCGGGCGTTCGCGGGGTATAGTTGAGCCGGCACGCACATCGCGGCCACCTTGCTTCACGCCAATGACCAAATCTTTTGGACGACCCATCACCGTCTGTTGAGGTGTCAACTTGAATCCCAACGACTGCAGCAAGGCTATTGCTTCACGCAAGGACCCGTGGCTCACCACATCAGGCAGTTCCGCCATCGGCTCACCCATGTAATTGATGGTCAGATAAACCACTCGGCCGCCCTTCACTTCATAGCCAGGCTTGGGCGACTGCTCCAGCACAGCACCTCTCGGTGAACGCTTGTCATAGATGGAATCGATGACCAATGCCATGAGATCGCGCTCTTTCAGCATGCTTTCCGCATCATAAAGCGTTTTTCCCACCACTTTGGGCACTTCTATTTTCTCACCGTGATGGGTGAACGAGTCAAGCATGTAGAGTGTACCTAAAGGCACAGCCACCACAAGCAGTATCATCAGTACGATGTTCACCCAAAACTTCACACCAGTTTTTCCTGTAAAAAAATTCTTCAAAGCCATTCTTTCGCGCGTGTATTATAAATTATGTGTGCAAAGGTACAAAATAATTGACAAATGACAACTGATAATCGACAATTAAGGCACAAAAAAAGCAGAAGTTCTCAAAAACTTCTGCTTTTTTGTATCCGTAACGGCAAAAACGTCTTATTTGCCGTGATGTTCGCTTGATACAGTCAGTGACTTGCGGCCCTTTCTGCGGCGAGCAGAAAGTACGCGGCGGCCATTGGCAGTCTGCATGCGCAGACGGAAACCGTGCTTGTTAATCCTCTTTCTGTTGTGAGGTTGGAATGTTCTTTTCATCTTTCTATTGTATTATTTTGATTAAAAATTCTAAGCATTTTCCGCATCCAATGCCGCAACATGTCGCGAAAAGCGAGTGCAAAAGTAGTGATTTTCAAGAAATCGGCAAAAGAAAAAACCAAAAAACACCAACTTTTTTTGTCATTTTAATCATTTTCCGTAATTTTGCACCCGATTTCAACAATTAAAATAACATCAAAGAATTGAAAAGTTGAAAAATTGATGCCTCTCTTCCGATGCCGAAAGACTTCAATTTTTCCATTCTTAAACTCTTAAATTCTAAAAAAGATTTATGGCTATTTTAGCAGGTGACATTAAGAAAAACGTATGCCTCCGCCTTGACGATGGCAAGATTTATGTAGTAATCGACTTCTTGCACGTGAAGCCAGGCAAGGGAAATACAGTGATGCGCACAAAACTCCGCAACGTGGAGGATGGCCGCGTGCTTGAGCGCACATGGATTGTATCCGCTAAACTTGACGACGTGCAGGTATCTCACCAGCAATTCCAGTACCTCTACAAAGAGGGCGAGGAACTCGTATTCATGAACACAGACACTTACGAGCAGGTAAACATCGCTAAAGAAGTAATCACTGGCGGCGACTTCCTCAAGGAGGGCGAAACTATGGTGATGGCATCTATCGACGAATCAACTGGCACCATCCTCACGGCCGAAGCACCTGTAAAAGTGGTTCTTCAGGTTACTTACACCGAGCCAGGCTTCGCTGGCAACACTGCCACAAACGCCACAAAACCAGCCACATTGGAAACCGGCGTGGAAATCCGTGTGCCTCTCTTCATCAACGAAGGCGACATGATTGAGGTGGACACCCGCGATGGCTCATACGTGACTCGCAAGTAAGAAAAAAACTCTTTTATCGCTGCATAAAAAGCACCATTTAGGCAGCGTCGTTCCCAATTAATAGGCAACGCCGTTATCGATTAATTGATAACGGAAGTCTCGATTAAGTGGGAACGACGCTGCCTTTTTCACCCCTTCGCCCCTATCCAACCATCGCCTTCGTGAAAATCCCTTAAAAGCCGCTCTCCACGCATTAAAAAGAGCCGTTTCTCTTGGTCATTTGCGAACTATTCCGTAACTTTGCACGCTTTACCAATTCGCAAACGACAAAGGATGATTTTTGACCGATACGAACAACTGAGCGAAGATGCACAACGACTGCTGTGCTACTATGTCCACAGCGGGATTGACTCCTACCGTAGGATGGAAGAGCACATCTACACGCTCAAACAATACTGCTTCCATAATTTCGACGGCACTGCCGCTCTTGACGAACTGACCCAACAGGGCATTTTCGTCAACGCGGGACGAGACTGGTACACCAATACCGCGCGTTACGAAATCGACACAGACTGTTTGGTGCCGGCACTGTGGTATCTGTATGAGCGCCGCAAGGACTTGCTGCCCACCTACAACCGACTGAAGCAGAAGGGAGGACAGAACTACATGTTCGTGCGTTATGCCGTCAAGCAGTTGGTGGAGAACAATTATCTGGCGTGCAACAGCGCCAACGTCATTCCTCCCGACCACGCTCATTTCTTCTTCAGCGTAGCAGCAGAACCTCAGTTTCTGCAACTATTCGAGAACTTCCAACCCACCACGTTCGCGACCTTCTTCGAGAACGTTTGTAACTATTTCGTTTCTCACGACTTAGTGGTCGATACGGCATATCTTTCCATCAGCATCAGCCGCTACAACGCCATCACCGAGTCCACCCGTAGCCGCATGCTGGCACTCATGGAACTCTATGAATACACAGCAACGGGAAAACTGCCTGCCAACGGCATTTTCGACAAGATTTCCCATGGATACATGCTCATTGCGCTCCACACCCTCTGCGAGGGAAAATACACAGATGCCGCCAAATGGTTCGACATCGCCATCAAGACACTAGCCAAAGAGAAAGGAGGAAAGAAAGACAGTTTAGGGTTCTTCTTGACCTTCTACTACGCCCTCTCTTTCATGGCTGTGGTGAACGAAAACAAGGAAGGTAATGAAGGGATTGTGAACATCTGCAGGAAGAAAGTGCATGAATTAGCCACCACACTGGCCATCAAGACAGACGAAACGATGCTTCCTGTGCGTATCTTGACAGAAGACTTCTGCAACATCAACCGCACACTCCACAGGGAACTCGTACAAAAAATGTACGACGAAGCAAGCACCCGGAAACTTCCTCCCATCTTCCGCCCAATGGCCTTCTTGCTGGCCAACTATTTAGGCTATCCGACGACCAACATGGATGTCAATGTCTGCATTCCGCATCTGGCATTGTTGCAACATGAAATGTCCAAATATCTGCCGCTCTATAGTTCTGAACAAGAATCACTTACAAAGCGATTCGGACATCAACCCACGCTCACAAACATCTACCACAAAGCGGAATGGGAGTCGGTGCTGGAAGGACTGATAGATGACGCGGAAGGCAACTCCACGCAGAAGCAAGAACAAGACACACGACTCATGTATATCCGCGAGTCGATGGACTCACGCGTCATTCAGGTGAGAGAACAGACACGCCTGAAAAACGGCAGTTGGGGAAACGGAAAACGTCTAAGCGAGACACGCTACAGGAAAGGCGACGTGGAAGGAATGAACAATGCTGACCGACGCATCTTGGCACGCTTGAACCACAGCGAACACTGGGAACTACAACTAGAGGACGTGATTGAAGAGATGGTGGATGACAACCGCCTATATTGGGGAAAATCAGCACCATTCGAACAGATTCACGTGAATCGCGACAAGCCCTATCTAATGGTGGAAAACGAAGGGGATCATTTCGTGGTCAAATCGAATGTACCCGCCGATAATGTCAAAGACGACCTGATTATCGTGGAAGAATCACCTACGGTTTACAGCATCGTTAGCATACCCACCGACATACGTGGCTACTACGTGAAGTTGCTCCAATTGGGACAACTTCCTCTGGAAGCCGAACCCACCTTACGTAACCTGCTGGCCAAAATTGGCGGCAAGGTGGAACTGCACTCTTCACTCATAGAAGGAGGCTCCACACTCCCCATCACCGAAGGGCAATGGAATGTGGGATTCAAACTCAGCCCCCAGCAAGGCAATAACTGGGAGGTGGAAGTCTTTGTACGTCCTTTGTCTGGCGGCAGGCGCACCTACCGACTGGGTGAAGGCGACAGCATCATCATCGACGAAAACGAGGAAGGCCGCATAAGAGTGAAGCGCAATTTGGAAATGGAACGTTCCAACCTTGAAATTGTGAGAGCCTTCTGGGACAGCATGGATTACGATTATGAAGAGAAAGAGGTTTATCCTCCTGAATTCATACTCGAACTGATACAGTTGATACAAGAACATCGCGACATGTTCTATGCCGAGTGGCCCGAAGGACAAGGCTTCAAGATACGCACCCTCTCACGCGGTGTCAGCAGTTGGAGCGGCGTGCTGAAACAGCGAGGCCAATGGTTTGACATAGAAGGCGATGTGGACATTGACGAGAACACGCGAATCAGCATCAGCGAACTGCTGGAACTGGTGAGCAAAAGCAAGGGGAAATACATACAGTTGGGTGAAGGCGAATATGTGGCCTTAAGCGAAAAACTCAGGCGGCAACTGAACGCCCTCGACGCCATTGCCAACCGCGAACGCGGAAAAATCAAGATTTCACCATTCAGCGCAGCGCTGATGGGTGACGACCTGCTGCACGGCGACCTCGAATTAAAGATGGACGAAGAACTGCACAAGGTTCGGCAACGCATCCTCAATGGCTCCAACTATCGACCACCCATCCCTGAAGAATTAAACGCCACTTTACGTCCCTACCAAAAAGACGGCTATCTATGGATGGCACGTCTGAACAGTTGGGGAGCCGGCGCACTTTTGGCCGATGATATGGGTCTCGGCAAGACGATTCAAACTATCGCTTTTCTACTCTTGAAGAAGGAGGAGGGACCATCATTGGTGGTGGCACCCGCCTCAGTTGCTCCCAACTGGAAAATTGAGATGGAGAAATTTGCCCCCACACTGAATGTGCAGATTCTCAACTTTGCCGCCAATCGCCAGAAAACCATCGCTGAGGCCAAGGCTGGAGACGTCATCATCACAACCTATGGCATTCTGCTGAGCATCCAGGACGATATCACAAAAAAACATTGGAACGTGGCCTGTCTGGACGAAGCGCACATCATCAAGAACCGAGGGGCAAAAACCAGTGCTGCAGCCATGAAGATACAGGCTGACAACCGCGTGATGCTGACAGGTACCCCCGTACAAAACCACTTGGGTGAACTTTGGAATCTGTTCCAGTTCGTCAACCCTGGATTGTTAGGAGGGTACGAGCACTTTTCACAAAAGTTCATCGTACCCATCGAAGGCTTTCAAGACAAAGAAAAACAAGAACAACTGGAACGAATCGTACACCCCTTTATGTTGCGTCGCACGAAACAATCCGTCCTGAAAGAACTGCCAGAGAAGATAGAGATTCACCATACGGTGGAACTGAACCAAGACGAACTTGCCATCTACGAAAGCATCCGTGTCCGAGCCGAGCAAATGCTACAGGAAGGTGGGTTGGACGTTGACATGCACGTGTTGGCTGAAATCACAAAACTGCGCCAAGCGGCATGTAGCGCACAACTCATCGAACCGAAGTGGACTGGCGAATGTTCAAAAATCACCGCATTGGTGGAACTGCTGCAAGGCGTTATTGAAGGAGGTAACAGAGCGCTTGTCTTCAGTCAGTTCGTCAGTTTCTTCCACCTTGTCAAGAAAGAACTCGACAAACTTGGCATGGAATATTTCTACATCGATGGCAGTGTGCCACTCAAACAACGCACAGAGATGGTTGATGCATTCCAAAACGGTGAAAAATCGCTCTTCCTCATCAGCCTCAAGGCTGGTGGACTGGGTCTGAACCTAACAGGTGCCAACTACGTGTTCCACCTTGACCCTTGGTGGAACCCTGCCATCGAGCAGCAGGCTACCGACCGTGCCTACCGCATCGGCCAAAACCAAGCGGTAACGGTTTACCACCTTGTCAGCAAGAACACCATCGAAGAGAAAATCATCCGTTTGCACCAGACTAAACGTGACCTTGCCGAGAACATTTTGGCAGGAACAGACTCAAGTTATAAACTCACAGGCAAAGATTTACTCGAAATGGTTGCCCAATAAAAAATTATTTCCTACCTTTGCCACGTCATACGTGCGCATTACATGCACATTTAACACTATTCATAACAACTAACTATTAATCCTGCTTTTATGAAAAGAACTTTACTACTTATGGTTGCTCTCTTAGCAACCCTTGCAACCTTTGCCGACGAATGGCAAAAACCTGTCTTCTCTGGCAGTTATCTGCCACTGACTGTAGACGAAACCGTATATATCTACAACCCGGAGGCTCAACTTTTCCTCACTGAAGGCAATGACTACGGCACCCACGCTTCCGTTGGAAGCACGGGACTGCAATTCATTGTGAAAAAGTATATTGTAGAAGATGCCGAATGGGATGGAGAGACTTACGTAATCATGGCCAACAGCATTAAAAAAGAGTCGTGGAACAACATGTTCATCGATGATGAATATGGCAATGTTTACGTAGACCGCAATCAACAGGTCAACTATTTCTTCTCCTTTTCAGAAGCAGGAACAAACCTCTACTATATTTATGGAGCAGGCAGGAACCCTGAATACAATCCCACCAACTATTCCGGTTATACACTCGGACGAGACATTGAATACAGCAACGGACAAACCAACGAGCAGACTGGTACGGGTGTGATGTATGGAAACAAAGCAGCCGAGGTGTTCCAAAACACATGGGCTTTTGTCAGCGAAACTGATTACGCCAACTATTTGCTAGAAGTGGGTCGTTATGAAGCCGCCATGCAACTGGGCGACATTATCCAGCAGGCTGAGGCACTCAGTACAACTGACATCAACATTACTGAAGAGAAAGCCACTTTCGCCAACACCGGCAGTTCCACGGAAGAATTAAACGCAGCCACCGAATCTGTGAACAAGAAGATTCTGAAGTATTATGAAATCAGTGTTACACCAGACACTCCTATCCAGATTGATCAGAACGATGGCAGCAGCATCAGCGGTTGGATCAATGAACTGAACGTTCCTGATAGTGAATGGACCAAGACCGGCACATGGATTGGCGATGGATGGGAAGGATATGATGCCCCCTACCTCAGCATCTGGTCTGGCACGATGCAAGGCCAAGGGTATAAGAAGTTGGTGGATCTGCCCAATGGTATCTATGTGGTGACCATTTCAGCATATTCAGAAAGCGCTGACGGTTATGTCTTTGCCAACGAAAACAAATCCGTTGTTCCAAAGGCTGCAGCAGGCAAAGTTTATAAAATCACCACTGAAGTGACCGACGGAACACTCGAATATGGCTATAGCCAGACCGAGAGTGCCAGCAACTGGATTACTCTCGACAACATCACCGTCAACTATTACGGCAGTGGTGTGGAAGCATATCGCTACTGGCTCTCCAGCCTTCTGGCCGATGCTCCAGACTTTACCACAGCAACGGTACAAGCATCACTGGTTGATGAATACAACAAAGTGTTGGCCTCTGTCAATACCGCAGAAACAAAGGAACAGATTCTTGCCATTATTCCTGCTTACGAAGAGGCTCTCAACACCATCAACACCAATATCGCAGCCTATGCGACACTTATCGAAACCAAGAACAATGCAGAGGACATGACTACAGCTGAAGGCATCAACGAATATTATTCTAACCTGTTGGGCGACGAAGTATCTGACTATGCAGAACCTATCTTGACCGAAAAGACAGCGGGAACAGAAGATGTATTGGCTGAGGCTCAGAAATTACAAGACATCATTGACGAAGCACAGAACTACATCTGGAACATTGAGAAACTAACCGACGAAGAGACGGGTGAGTTGGCTAAAGCTGCTATCATCTATGAAGAGAACAAAGACAAGTGTGCACCTTCTGCTGTGGCTGCATACAATACATTCCTCGACAAGTATGGAGCACTCAACGTGGATGAGTTCACCAATCAGACCGTATTGGATCTGTTGCAAGAACTTTGGGACATCGAGTTTGCTCTCAGCACTCCAGCAGAGCCTGCTAGCGATGAGAACCCTGTAGACTATACAGCCAAGATTCAGTACCCAAGTTTCGGTGGGATACAAGGATGGGTGAACGAAGGTTGGACCACCTGCGCTGCCAGCGATCCTAACGCATCTTGGAACCCAACGGATGGTTATGTGCTTGACAAGAACTACCTCAATCTCTGGAACGGCTCAGGAACAGCTCAGGTTTATCAAACTGTAACAGGTCTTCCTGCTGGCACATACGTTCTGCAAATCAGTGCGTATTGCAAACAAGACGGGCTCCAAGTGTTTGCCAATGACGCAGCCCTGGATGTTGTTCTCGGCACCGACGGAAACGACAAGAAGAACAGCCCCGCTGTGGCTCACGTCTACTCTTATAACGGAGATGAGAATCCTGAAGAATACACCACGACAGTAGTGGAGACAGACGAGGCCAACGAGACGACAGAGAGGGTCATCACGCCGGCCGCAGCCTACGGCAATGTTTACCGTATCATCACTCAAGTGGACGAGGATGGAACAATTACCTTTGGCGCCCGCATCGCCACCAACACAGAAGGCGAACACTGGGCAATGGTTGACAATGTGTCTCTCACCTATTATGGCAATGAATCAGCCAAGGTTCCAACCTCCATCAAGCAACAAGAGGCAATCAACAAACAAACAATCATTGGCATCTACACACCTTCTGGTGCCAAGATTTCCGTCCTGCAAAAGGGCTTCAACATCGTAAAGTACAGCAATGGTACGGTGAAGAAGCTGCTTGTGAAGTAATATCAAAAAAGCATTCGCTTGTGCGTCTTAGTCGAGGCGCACAAGCGAATATTCATATAACAAACACACCCATTAACTAACAAACCCACCTATTTATGATGAAAAAGACCATTTTCACCCTTGTCCTCACACTGATGACAACTCTCGGTTTCGCCCAGCGATATACCGACAAGCTCGACCGCGGACTTGTGGCAGTGTCCAGTGGCAGCGGAAACCTTGTCAGCTGGCGCATCTTCGGCGAGGAATATTACGACGTAACTTACAACCTCTACTGCAATGGTTCGAAGATTGCTTCCAACCTAACTACTTCCAATTATCTCCACACCAACGGCAACGCATCAAGCCAATATTATGTCATCCCAGTGGTGAAAGGTGAAGAGAAGACTGAACTCAAAAGTAAGAGCATAACCCGCTGGGAAAATGGCTACCTCAGCATTCCTGTCGCCACCGTGCTTGATCGTAAAGGAAATGACGTCACTTCCGAGTATGACCTCAATGATATTTCGATGGGCGACGTCGACGGTGATGGCGTGGTGGAGTTCATTGTCAAGCGTAATTACACGGGCGGTGTCAACGATGCCTCCAATACCACCAAATTCCATCGTTATGAATGCTACACACTGAGTGGAAAACGTCTCTGGTGGATAGACCTTGGCCCCAATCTGATGGCTGGTCCCGACGAGCAATGGGACCTTGTCAGTTTCGACTGGGATCAGGATGGCAAAGCGGAGTGCATCATGCGTGGTGCAGACAACATGATTATCCATACTGCCGATGGAAGAACCATCAACATTGGCAATATGAACTACGTGGCTCCACGCACGGAATACACCCGAGATGGAGCAGAATACCTTCTCTACATGAACGGCGAGACAGGCGTTCCTTATGGATGTGCTGAAGGTGCCACAACTTTTACACCGATGGCCTATCCACTGCCACGCTTTGAGAGCAATGAAAGCGACTATGCTGCCGTATGGGGAGAGAACGACACGGGGCACCGTGCCACCAAGCACTACTTTGGAGCCCCCTTCCTTGACGGCCGCAAAGCCAGCATCTTCTTGGGGCGTGGCTGTTACACACGCCACAAGATGTGCGCGCTCGATGTCAATCCTTCCACCCACGAACTAACACAACGCTGGCGCTGGAATGAGTACAGCGGCAGCAGTCCATGGTTCGGCAATGGTTTCCACAACTTCGCTATCGGTGATGTAGACTGGGATGGACGAGATGAGATCATCTTCGGTTCCATGATTATTGATGACAACGGTAAGGGACTCTGCACCACCGGCCTTGGCCACGGCGACTCACAGCATTGCGCAGACTTCGACCCTTATCGCCACGGAAACGAGCAGTTCACCTGCAATGAAACCAAACCAGCCTGCACCTATTATAATGCCACCACAGGCAAATTCTATTTCCGCAAGGTGTCGAACAACGATGATGGTCGTGCCCTCATGGGTAACTTCACCAACGAATTTCCTGGTTCTATCGGGCGTTCTGCCAGCATGGGCACATGGTTCAGCAGCGTGACCGACTTGGAGATTGCAGACAAGGGGAACATCAGCTGTGACAAAAGTGATGGCAACACTCACCTGAACGGACGCATCTACTGGGACGGTGACCTTTGCGACGAAATATACGACAGTCCTGGAACTGCCAGTTATGGCACCATCATCAAAGTAGGCACAAGCGGCGGTAGCCGACTGCTTACCACCACAGGAGCCACCATGCACAACAGTTCCAAGAACAACCCCAACGCATGTGGCGACATTGTCGGTGACTGGCGCGAGGAACTGGTGGTCAGCAACCCTAAAGAGATTCGTATCTATACGACAGGAATTATCACCACTTACCGCATCCCCACTCTTTGGCATGACCACCAGTACCGTAACGCAATGGTTTGGCAGTGTGTAGGCTACAACCAACCACCCCACAAGAGCTATTTCCTTGGCGAGATGGAGGGTATCACCGTGGCACCACCTCCATATACCATGACGGGGCGTACAGAAATTGCCAATGGCGGCACCATCGCTGCCAGCAACAACGGCCAGCAAGTTATTGTATGTGAGACCAACAACTCCGAGGTGACCATTGCCGATGGCGCATCACCTAGCGTGGCCTTCTTCAATGTGCCATCGTGGGTACAAGGCCAAAACAGCAACAAGACCAACGGTACCGACCAAATCACCTACACATATTATACTTGTAACGTAAAGGGCGGTGCCTTCACGGGCGACACCCGTATTGTAAAGCAGGGCGATGGTATTCTCAACCTGCCCAGCGTGAATATGACTAACACAGGCAACACCGATGTATGGGCAGGCACCATCAACTTCGATGGAAGCCTCAAGCAGTCACCTCTGTGGCTCAACCGCTTCACCGAACTGAATTCCAATGGCGGCCAATTCAAAAGCATCAAAGCGGACTATGCCTCCATTATCCGTCCTGGCGGCAAGAACAACCAGGGTTCCATCACTGTTGACGAAACCTACACGATGGGCTTCGGTTCACGCCTTGTGCTTGACCTTTACAGCGACGGCATGAAGGCAGACCAGATTAACGTGAAGACACTCCGTATCGAGGCCAAGACTTCAGACACTTGGATGAAATACGGCCCTAAGTATTTGCAGCCCGTCATCGAAGTTGTGGAGCATCGTGCCGAAGGGGAAAGCACCCTCGCGACAGGTGACTACATCATCGGTAAAGTACAAGAGCTCACTGGTTCTTTGGCCAGTATCAAGGTGGAAGGCGTTACCGACCTCAAGTGCGGACTCTCCATCGACGAAAACAACAATCTCGTTCTTTCCATCGGCGCCATACGCGGTGCCACAGAGATTGTGTGGGGAGGCTTCACCAACACCAACTGGGACTTCGCCAAGACCAGTAACTTCTATGTACAGAACGATGAAGAGCAAACTCCCGATATCTTTGTGAAGGGCGACATTGTCAACTTTGAAGACGGAGCCACGAAGAGAACCATCACCCTGACTGACGATCTCGTTCCCGACACAGTCAGAGTTAACGCCTCAAAGGCTTTCTCCTACACATTCAAAGGCAACGGTGCTATCACAGCAGGTGCATTGGTGAAGGAAAACAAAGGAACCCTTACCATCTCCAATGAGAATTCCTATACAGGCGGAAACTTCCTGAGAGGAGGCACGGTGAAAGTCAGCTCACTCTCTAACGAGAACAAGGCAACAGGTAACCTCGGTGGAGTCATTAGCTCAAGCAACAAGTTCATTATGGAGAACGGAGCCATCCTTGAGGCAACTGCAGCTGTCACCAACGGTTCCCCCATCCGCTTCCAAAGTGATGAAGGCGGTGTCATCAGCAATTCTGCAGACTTCGCACAGAACAAAGGATTCTACGGAACTGTGCTCACGAAGAAAGGTAATGGCTGGCTGAAGACCTATACTACAGGTTCAAATCTGAACAAGATGGTCATCACAGCAGGAACCGTCCAGAACTTCTCAGGCAACGCTGCCAAAACGGTCGAACTGCAAGGTGGTGCGCTTCTTGATCAAGTAAGCACCAGCAACACCATCTTCATCGATGCCAAGAAGAAAGGTACATGGACCACTACTAACCGTTGTAACTACAGCAACATCCTCACTGGCGAAGGCACCATCGATATCTACTGTGCTGCCGAAAAGGGAACCACCTGGGTGGCTACGCGTACCCCACTCACTCTCAATCTCAAGAACTTCAAGGGAATCCTCATCCCACATGCAGTCATCAGCACTGATGGCCGTTTCACGTTCGACACCAGCAATGGCTCTGCCGACTTCACGCTGAACATCCCAGAAGGTGTCTACGTACAGAACTCTGGCAAGACCTTGCGTATCGGTCAGCTGACAGGTTCCGGCAGCTTAGGAGGCTTCTGTGCGTTCCAAAATGGAGTGACAGAACAGACAAACACATGGCAGGTCGGCAACGACGGTAACTTCACATTCAGCGGTGCCGTAACCGGCAAAGACGCTTTCACGAAAATGGGAACAGGCAAGATGACCACATCGGGAGTATGGAGCACGACAGGTGCAATGCGCGTGAACGAAGGCGAACTTCACTTCAACTCTGGATCAACTCTTGGAACAGGTGCCCTCACCGTAGCAGTAGGTGCGACACTCTCTGGTGTCTCGAAATCAAATGTTCCAATGACGAACAGTTCCTACACCATCAACGGAATTTTGCAGCCCAACAGCAGCACCAACCCGACAGGAACCGCAGCTACAACTCCAGTTTGCACCATCGACTTCAACACCAAGAACGTGACCTTCGGAGCCACGTCTGTCTATATAGTGGGATTGGGCAAGTTCAACAATGGAGCTACGCAGAATGCTTCCATCAAGAATATCAAGACGCTGAAATTCACGAATGGAGCTACCATTGCGCCGTTCATACCAGAGACTTATCTCGCCAATTTGACCACTGACGAGAATGAACCAGACGAGTTCACCATCTGGACTGATGTCACCAGCATTTCAGGCACTCCATCTCTTGCGCTGCCCGAACTGCCAGCATGGAACTACTGGGATACCAGCCGCATCAGCGAGGGTGTCCTCATCATCCGCTGCGATGCCGAAAAGTATCAACAGTACCTGACAGGCATCAGCGACATTGCCGACGGCGAGACAGTCAGTGTCGAGGTAATCAACAGCAATGGTATCACCGTCAAGAAGTTCACTTGCTCCATGTCTGCCGTCAAGGCAACCTTTGACCAGGCCACCTTGCCTAAGGGACTTTACTTGCTCCAAATCAAGAGTGCAAGTGGCAAAAAAGGCAGCATGAAAAAGATGAAATAATACAACTTTATAGTTAAAAAGCACATTTTTAACTAAAAAAAGGGCGAAACATTTTGATGGTTTCGCCCTTTTTTCGTTTCTTTGCATGCTATTTTATACTTGAACCTATCATCACGGTTTAAAAAACAGCAATGAGAACTTACTAACAATATTATTAACTCAAAAACAGATCTAACTTATGAAGAAAATCTTTACTCTCGCCCTTACAGCAGCGATGATGCTGGGGGGGGTAAATGCTTCAGCACAGACTGAGTACACGATTCTGGAGAACTTGACCAACAAAATTCAGAACGCGGACTTCAGTGCTGACGAGGCTGTCTCTGGTATAGAGAAGATTTGTACGTATGACTATGACATGTCAAATGTCACGGTAGGCGAAAGCGATGTCACTTTAGGTCGCTTTGGTCTGCAAGCAGTAACAGGCTGGGAGGCCAACTTCCCCTCAAACAACGTCAGAGTGATGGAGAACAGTGGCTCTACTGCACGTACAGACGGCGCCAACGCAAAGGCTGGCGGTATCTTTGCCTATCGCGACCCGGAAGGAGAAGATGGCACAGGTCTTGGTGGCACCTATTATCCTCCTTACAGCAACACCATCGAGAACAGCACCCAGGCATTGGGTATCGTGGCCGTGTGGGGTGGCGAAGCAGCCTACACTCAGGACATCACACTTTCTGCTGGTGCCTACATGATGATTGTCCAACTTTGGAACGACGCCGGCACCAGTGAGTTTATCACCTGTGGAAACGGGTTCATTGCCGAAAGTGGAGCCCAATATGTTTCCAAGAACAAGTCATTCAACACAGGTGTATGGGTGAACGACACCATCGTCTTCCTGTTGGAAGAAGAGACAGCTGGTAAGCTCTCTCTTGGCTACAAGTCTGGCAACTACGGTTCTGGCGGTGCAGCCCACTTGTTCATCGACAACGTGCAACTTTACAGCATCGACAAGACTCCGCTGATTCAGGCTGAAATCGAAGCCGCCAAGGAACAACTGAAAGCACTTATCGATGAAGGCGAAAAGACCGGAGCCGATGTAACGGAAGCAACCGCTATCTACAACAAGTCTAATGCGACACTTGAAGAAGTGCTGGCAGCTATTGAAAAGCAGGAAGAACTGAACAAGGCCGTTTTGACTGACCTCTCCGCCTTCTTCCTCGACAATCCTCACTTCACCCTCGACACTCCACTGCCTGAGGATGAAGGTATCTGCACCTACGACTACGACATGAAAGACCCCAACGGTAGCAATGGACGTAAAGTCAGCTACTATGGTATGCAAGAGATTTCGGGCTGGACTGCCAACAATCTATCAGATAATACAGAAGTATCGGGGCGTTCAGATGGAAAGAATGGACGTGCATGCGGTATTTTTGCACTGGGTAGCAATAGTTTCTTGGGCGGCGCAGCCTTCCTACCTCCCACAACGATGTCTGACGGTGCAACCGAAGGCAATCTTCTTGGCTTTGTAGGTGTTTGGACTGCCCTATCACAGTACACACAGAAAAGAACTCTTCCTGCAGGCGATTACAAACTGGTCATTTCCTACTACAATGCAGGTGGAACTGGTGAAATCGCAAAGAACCTGATGGGCTTTGTTGAAGAAAACGGCACCGAGCACCTTGGTACAACCAAGAAGTGGGACGTTGGCAAATGGATGAAGGATGAAATCGAGTTCACCTTGGGAGAAGACACTCCTGGCTACTTCACCGTAGGTTACACCGCTGCCAATGCAGGTTCTGGTTCCATGCCTCACTTCTTCATCGACGGTATCTCCCTCTATTATGTAGGTGAAACTGCCATCGACCCATCACTCATGGGTCTGCAGGCAGCCATCTCCGCTGCTCAGAAGTATATGACTGAGGCATTCGCAACCGACCTCAAGAACACGCTGAGTCAGGCTCTCAATGCTGGTCAGAAACTGATTGACGATAAGAGCACTGACGCTACTGCCAACAAGGCTGCAGCCGATGCTATCACAGCCCTCGTGCCACAGGTGACAGCCAACATCAAGGCTTATGAAGCACTTGACGCATTCATCGGTTTTGAGGGTGCACTTGAAAAGGCGCGTGAAAAGTATCCAGCTGAAATTTATCCTGAACTCAACGATGGTTTGGATGACTTGAGCGATGATGCCAATGAAGCTTACTCTGACTACACTTGGACAACTGACGAAATCAATGCTGCCATCGCATCACTGAAAGACGTCATCAAGAACGGTGTACAGAAGGCTTGGGAAGCAGCCCTTGCATCTGACAAACCATTGGCACAGCCTATTGATATCTCTGCCCTGTTCGACCAGTTGTCTTATACTTACGACACAGCAGAGAAGAAGGGTTCGAATGTGCCAGACACAGAATGGGCAAACAATGCTGGTGACAACTTCAAGACTCAATATGGAGTGGCAGAGGTATGGAACAAGTCCCCATTCACTGTAAGCTGCACACTGCCTGAGATGCCTGCTGGTTCCTACACCATCACAACAAAGGCATTCTATCGCGAGGCTAGCAACTCTTCCAACTATACGAAGTACGAAGAAGAAGCACTCACCGACTTGGCATTTGTCTTCGCAGGCAACAACAAGGAAGCGCTTGTCAACGTTGCCACTATCGCAGAAGACGCGCATGAAGGTTGGTCAGCCATCGTTGAAGGCGAAGGCCCATATGTGCCAAACGGTCTGAAAGCAGCCTATGACATCTTTGAGGATGATGAGTACGACGAGAAAGTCGAGACTTCTGTAAAGACAGCACTCACCAAAGAGGGTGACCTCACCTTCGGTATCAAGGGTGACGAGATGGAAGGTGACAGTTGGGTTGTTTGGTACACCTTCTCCATCACCTACGACAAAGTTATTGATATTGAGGCGCTCCGCGAGGGTCTCAAGAACCTCGTTGCTGAAGTTAGCGACTATACGGAAGAGCATGAGGAAGACATGAATGACTATGGTTGGAACGCTATTGGAACCGTTCTTGAAGATGCTGAGGCCGTTGCAAACAAAACCAAACCTACTCAAACCGAAATTGTAACGGCAACAGAAAACCTCACAGAGGCTTACGCTGATGCTAAGGAAAATGTTGCTGCATGGGTAGCCTTCGTGACTGTTCGTGAAAACATCGAAACAATCGCTGAGGAGTGCGCCGAAACTGCAAACGATGAAGCATTGGAAGCTTACGGAAATCTCGACCTCTACAACAAGCCAAAGAACATGACGACAGAAGAACTGAAGGCTTTCATAGAGGAAGTCAACAGCATCGCTCAAGACCTCAGAATTCCTAATGGTTACGACACTGCTTCTGACGGCGCTCCATTCGACATGACAGCTGTCATCGTTAACCCAAGCTTCGAGGACGAGGACATCTCCGCATGGACTTGGAACTCTAAGGCAAGTGGCGATACTGGCCAAAGAGAGATCTCTAATGAGACATATACTGTAGAAGCACCTAACGGTGAAGATATTGGTAGTTATGTATTCAACACATGGAACAGCACCACTCCTGACGGTGGTTTCTATGTCAAGCAGCAACTCATCTTGCCAGCTGGTACTTATGAACTGAAGGCTCTCCTTGCCTCAGATCAGGGCAATGTCATCAAGCTTTCCGCCAACGACGTTTCTGATGAGTTCACTATGGCAGACGTCAAGAGCAAGGGTCAGTACGGAAGCATCACTTTCGAACTGGATAAGAAGGGCTCCGTCGAGATCCAGGTGTACAGCGAGAAGTGGTTCAAGGCTGACGACTTCACCCTCGCCTACTTCGGTACGGACAGCGAGAAGGTGCCAACTGCCATCGAAGGTGTTGATGCTCCAGCCAAGAAGGCATACGGTGCTGAGTTCAACGTTGCCGGTCAGCGTGTTGGCGCAGGTTATAAAGGCTTCGTCATCAAGGACGGCCGCAAGTACTACAAGAAATAAAAAGACACTTAACCTCTAAATAATTGGCGCAAAGCTTTTGGCTTTGCGCCTTTTTTGTTACCTTTGCAACCAACTAACATAAAACCTACTCCTGCATGAAGACAGACATAGAGATTGCTCGTGAGTGCAAGCTTGCGCCCATCGAGGAAGTGGCACGCAAGATTGATGTGCCCGTAGACGAACTGGAGCACTATGGCAAGTACATCGCTAAAGTGCCCAATCACTTGATTGACAAAACAAAAGTGGAGAAGAGCAACCTCGTGCTCGTCACCGCCATCACTCCCACCAAAGCCGGCATCGGCAAGACAACGGTAAGCATCGGACTCGCGCTCGGCCTCAACAAACTGGGCAAGAAAGCCGTGTGCGCCCTGCGCGAACCTTCTCTCGGCCCATGCTTCGGTGTGAAAGGCGGTGCCGCTGGAGGCGGCTATGCACAAGTATTGCCGATGGAGAAGATCAACCTCCACTTCACAGGCGACTTCCATGCGGTGACCTCTGCCAACAATATGATTGCTGCCTTGCTCGATAACTACATCTATATGCACCGCGAAGAAGGCTTTGCCCTGAAGGAAGTGCTGTGGAAGCGTGTGCTCGATGTGAATGACCGCAACCTCCGCTTTGTTGTGACAGGACTGGGTGCCAAATCTGACGGACTTATCGCTGAGACAGGCTTCGACATCACACCCGCCTCCGAAATCATGGCAATTCTTTGTCTGTCGAAAGACCTTGACGACCTGCGCCGACGCATCGGCAACATCATCCTTGGCATCAAAATGGACGACACGCCTTTCCGAGTTAAAGATATGGGCGTAGATGGTGCCATCACCGTGCTGCTGACGGATGCCATCAAGCCTAACCTCGTGCAGACCACCGAGCAGACGCCAGCCTTCGTGCATGGCGGTCCCTTCGCCAACATCGCCCACGGCTGCAACACTGTGATTGCCACTCGCATGGCGATGACTTACAGTGACTACGTAGTGACAGAGGCCGGCTTCGGTGCAGACCTCGGAGCCGAGAAGTTCTTCAACATCAAGTGTCGCAAGAGTGGGCTCCAGCCTAAACTGACTGTCATTGTTGCCACCACGCAGGGACTGAAGATGCACGGTGGTGTGCCTGTGGAACGCATCAAAGAGCCCGACATGGAAGGACTCGTGAAAGGTTGCGATAACCTCGACCGCCACATCCGCAACATGCAGAGTTTCGGACAGAACGTGGTCATTGCCTTCAATCGTTATGCCACCGACACCGACGAGGAGATTGCCCTCGTGCGCAAACATTGCGAGAACATCGGTGTGGGATTCGCGGTGAACAACGCCTTCCTTGAGGGCGGAGAAGGAGCCAAGGAACTGGCACAAGTGGTCATCGACACGATTGAGCAGAAGCCAGCAAAGCCACTCCAACTCACCTACGATGACACCGATGACATCAAGACCAAGATTGAGAAAGTTGCCAAGAACATCTACGGTGCAGCCACTGTCACTTACAGTAAGGCTGCTGAAAAGCAACTGCTCCGTATTCAAAAGATAGGTTTGGAACACTACCCTGTCTGCATTGCCAAGACACAGTATTCTTTCTCTGCCGACAAGAATCTCTATGGCTGTCCAACAGGCTTCAATGTCAACATCCGCGACCTCGTCATCAACGCGGGCAGCGAGATGATTGTGGCCATAGCAGGCGACATCATGCGAATGCCAGGCTTATCCAAGTCACCACAAGCCGAGCGCATCGACATCGTCAACGGTCTCATCGAAGGCCTGTCGTGATGTAGCCTTCATCCAGTCGCAACCGTCAAGACATAGCCCTTGTCGGGATGCTCCTCCGAATGAAGCGACACATTATTATATTTAATAAGAATATTTTTGAGGTCATCGTCAATGCCACGCCCCGTGAGCTTGACGATGGCCTCTTTTTGTGTCCAAAGGCGAGTAAAAGGAATCTGGGGGGCTGGAGCAGCCTGCACCTCGGCAAACTCACTGTCACTCAAGACATGGTGTGCCAAAGCCACCTTGTAACGTCCTATGCTTTCAACGTCAATACCAACAGGACGGGAAGAAACCACACAAGCCACAGCCTGCTTGCAATGACTCAAGTTGAAATGAATATCGGGATATTCCACCAGTGTAGGCTTGCCATGTTCACCGATGGAGAAGAAGGGTTTTTCTGTAATGCCATACACCTCCGACAGTGCCTGACAAAGCAGCAAATAGGCATAGGTGCATTCCTTGCGTCCCTGCACATGCTTGAAACGCATGGCTTTCTCCCGCCGCCATGCCGGCAGCATCGCCATCGCGGCATCCAGTTGCTCATCCGTGATGTCATCAAGACCTTCCTGTAGGTACAAACGATAACTCATTGCCTCATTGTTCTTTTTAACACCCTAAAGCCTTTCCCCGCAATGCTTGCAGTAATTGGCTTTAAGGTCAGTTTTCTCGTTGCACCGAGGACAACGTCCATTCTTGCCCTTCCGCTTCGTCTCGTCAATCATGGTGGCAGACACTATACCGGTAGGTACAGCAATGATGGTGTAGCCAAGTATCATGACGATGCCAGAGAGAAAACGCCCTACGATGGTGACAGGCGTGATGTCGCCATAACCCACGGTGGTGAGGGTGACGATAGCCCAGTAGATACTGGTGCCGATGTCAGTGAACTGTGTGCCAGGTTGGCCACCCTCGACCATGAACATGAGAGTACCAAGAATGGTGACGAGGATGAGCACAAAAAGGAAATACACCAGTATCTTCCTGAGACTGAGCCGTATGCTTTGCATAAGCAGATGGCCTTCGTTGATGAAAGAGAAGAGTTTCAGCACTCGGAAGATGCGGATGAGACGGAACACACGGAGAATGAAGAAATAACGTGCGCTGGAGAGGTAAGGAATAAAGGAGAGATAAAGCGGCAAGGTGGCCAACAGGTCGATGATGCCAAAGAAACTAAACGCATAATCCCTGGCCTTCGGCGAACAGTACAGACGGAGAATGTATTCCATCGTGAAGAAGACTGTGAGCACATACTCCATGATGGTGAGCACATCCTTGAAACGTCCCACCACTTCTGGCTTGGTCTCCACAAAAGCGACAAGAAGACTAAGCACAATGGCCACCATGACTGCAATATCAAAAGCTTTGCCTGCAGGCGTATCGGAATTGAACACGATATTGTAGAGGCGTGGCTTGTCTTTCAAAAAGGCTATAAACTTTTTCATGCGGCAAAAGTAAGAAATATAATTGAGAATTGACATCCAGCCTTTCATAAATCATCATTCCAACAGGAAAATAGGGGTTCTCCGCAGCCATTTGCCAACTATTTTGTACATTCCCGCTACTTTCGTTCTTCTCGCCACCCCAAAGTCACTTGCCTACACTCTGTTCTTTCTGATTGTATTTTTGTCCTTATTCTCCTTTATCATTTTTTTCTTTTACACATCATCCATAGTGGTGTGCATTTTTCTTGCCCCATTTTTACACACAAGGGCGACATGTGTGTAAAACGCTCATTTTTACATGTTTTTTATTTGTCCAATACATATATTGTTGGTAATTTTGAACTCGAAAAGCAGCACTCAGATGAAAGAGTGTGCATTTTTTATGCACAATAGAGCACGACATACAGGCATGATGTGGAAGGGAAGAATGTGCTGCCCGACGCAATAGAAAGAGAAAAAGAATATGGCCAACACTATGCTTGACAGGTTCCTCAAAAAGTCAACCTTCACCTCTCAAGAAGACTTTGAGAAAAACTTCGAATTTGTCATTCCAGAAAATTTCAACTTCGCCTACGACGTGATGGACAAGTGGGCAGAAGAGACGCCCGACCGCCTGGCGTTGCTGTGGTGCAACGACAAAGGCATCGAACGCCGATTCACTTTTGCCGACATCCGTAGAGAGACCAACAAGGTGGTCAGCTACTTCCGCTCACTGGGCATCCATAAGGGCGACTTCGTCATGCTCATCATGAAGCGCCGCTATCAGTTCTGGCTCACCATGCTGGCACTGCACAAGATTGGTGCAGTAGCCATCCCCGCTTCCTTCTTGTTGACCAAGAAGGACATTGTCTACCGTGTGAAAAGTGCAGGTGTGAAGGCTGTCGTAGCGGCAGGCGACGAACTGATTCTGAAGCACATCAACGAAGCATACGCCGAATGGCCCACTTTGAAGCACCGCATTAGCATTGGCCCCATCGTTCCAGAAGGATGGGACGACTTCAAAGCAGGCGTCAAAGTGGCAAAAGAGGACAAGAGTGGACGCGTGACCAAATCATCCGACTACCTGCTCATGTACTTCACCTCTGGCACCAACGGACAGCCCAAGATGGCTATCCACGACCACACCTATCCACTCGGCCACATCGGCACAGGAGCCTATTGGCACTACCTCCACATGGGCAGCCTCCACCTCACTGTGGCCGACACAGGTTGGGCAAAAGCCACATGGGGCAAGATGTATGGACAATGGATTGCTGGTGCCACACTCTTCGTGTATGACCACGAAAAGTTCAATGCAGCCGACATCCTGACAAAAGTTGGCCAATACCGCATCACCAGTTTCTGTGCACCGCCCACCATTTACCGTTTCATGATTCGTGAAGACCTGAGCCGTTTCGACCTCAGTTCGCTCGAACACGTCACAACGGCTGGCGAAGCACTGAACTCGGCTGTCTATGACAAGTTCCTTGAAATCACAGGATTGGAAATCAAGGAAGGCTTCGGACAAAGCGAGGGAACATGCCTCATTGGCACCACACCTTGGATGAAGACCAAACCTGGTTCCATGGGCAAACCGATGCCACAATATGACATCCATCTGTTGAAGCGCGACTTAACCGAGGCCGAAGTGGGTGAGGAAGGACAGATTGCCATCCGCACCGACCAGAGAAAACCGATTGGCCTCTGCTGCGAATACTACCGCAACCCTCAAGAGACCAACAAGGCATGGCACGATGGCTACTACTTCACAGGAGACCTCGCCTACAAAGACGAAGATGGTTACTTCTGGTTTGTGGGCCGTGCCGACGATGTCATCAAATCGTCAGGCTACCGCATCGGTCCCTTCGAGGTGGAAAGTGCCCTGATGACCCACCCTGCTGTTGTTGAATGTGCCATCACTGGTGTGCCCGACGACATTCGTGGCATGGTGGTGAAAGCCACCATCGTGTTGGGTCGGGAATGGAAGGATAAAGCCAACGAAGACCTGATTAAGGAACTACAAGACCACGTAAAGAGGACTACCGCCCCCTATAAATATCCACGCATTATCGAGTTCGTTGATGAACTGCCGAAGACACACTCCGGGAAAATCCGTCGTGTGGAGATTCGAGAGAATGATGCTGAGAAGTACAAATAAGCCAGCCGATGACTGAGAAAGACTGGCTGAATAAAGGCAAAGAAGCATATGCGCGTCAAGACTGGAAAACCTGCCTTGACGCTTATGCTGAAGCCATCAAGCTGAACCCCACGTCGGAAGCGGTGGAACTGCGCAAGATGACCATGTCCATCATTGAGTTCTACTGCAAAGACAGGTTCAACCCGTAGAGGAGGGATGCAAATTGAACGTTGAAAATTAAAAGCAAAAGTAAAAATAATTATGGCAAAAATGAGAGGCGCTATCGTCGTGGATATTGAGCGTTGCAAGGGCTGCAACCTCTGCACGATAGCATGTCCATTACATCTTGTCACACTGAGTGCCACTGTCAACCACAAGGGGTACAACTACGCCGAACAGACTGACTGGGAGAAGTGCAATGGTTGTACCAGTTGCGCCATCGTATGCCCTGACGGTTGCATTACAGTTTATCGTAAAAAGGAGGAGTAAAGAATGGACAACAAAAAAGACATTGTATTGCTGAAAGGCAATGAAGTAATTGCCAAAGCGGCCATCCGTTACGGTTACGATGGTTTCTTTGGCTATCCTATTACCCCACAGAGTGAAGTGTTGGAGACACTCGCCGCCGACAAGCCTTGGGAAACCACAGGTATGGTGGTTTTACAGGCAGAGAGCGAGTTGGCTTCTATCAATATGCTGTACGGTGCAGGCTGTACGGGCAAACTGGTGTTCACCTCCAGTTCATCTCCTGGCATCGCCTTGATGCAAGAAGGACTGAGCTACATGGCAGGTAACGAACTGCCTGGTGTCATCGTCAGCGTTGGCCGTGGAGGTCCAGGTCTCGGCACCATCCAGCCAGGTCAGGCAGACTACTATCAAGCAGTTTATGGTGGTGGCAACGGTGACTACAACACCATCGTCCTCGCTCCGAACAGCGTGCAGGAGATGTGTGACTGCATGGGCAAGGCAGCCGAACTGACATTCAAGTGGCGCATGCCCGTCATCATCCTGTCCGACGGTGTGCTCGGCCAGATGATGGAGAAGGTGGAACTCCCACCCTATCGTCCACGTCGCACCGACGAAGAAATCGCCAAGCAGTGTCCTTGGGCCACCAATGGCATCGGCCTGAAAAACCGCAAGTATAACTTCATGTCCACCCTGGAGTTAGACCCACAGGTGATGGAAGACCGCAACCAGAAGATGGCAGCCAAGTACCGTCAGGTAGAGGCCGAAGAAGTGGACTACGAGTTGTATCGAGTGGATGACGACACCGAATACCTCATCGTGGCATACGGCATCTCGTCACGCATCAGCATGAAAGCCATCGACCTGCTGCAGGAAGCAGGCATGAAGGTGGGCATGTTGCGTCCGAAGACCCTTTGGCCTTTCCCCAACAAGATTATCAGCCAACTCTCCGAGCGCATCAAGAGCATTCTCTGCGTCGAGCAGTGCGAAGGCCAGATGATCAACGACGTGCGTCTCGCCACCGAAGGACAAGCCACCGTGTTCCACTCAGGACGTTCAGGCGGTATGGTCTCCTCTCCAATGGAGATTGTGGAAGACTTCAAGAGCATGGCACGCGAAAGAATGAGTAACAAATGGCCGAAGGGCTACTGGATGAAGTAGGAGACCCTCTCCTCACCCTCCCTGTTGAGGGAGGGAGTGGTCACCATAAGAACGATAATAATTAAGTAGAATCCTCCCCACAAACATTCTACTCTCCTCCTCAACAGGGGGAGCGGGGAGGGGGTCTTTATGACACGCGAAGAACTAATTATTCCCGAGAATAGAATCTACGGTAAACCGACCCTGATGAACGAAACGCCAATGCACTACTGCCCTGGCTGCAGTCATGGTGTGGTTCACAAACTCGTTGCCGAAATCATCGAAGAGATGGGCATGGAAGAAGACACCATTGCCATTTGCCCTGTGGGTTGCGCCGTGTTCGCCTACCGCTATGTGGATGTCGATTGGATTGAAGCCAGTCACGGACGTGCGCCAGCCTGTGCATCTGCCATCAAGCGCCTCTGGCCCAACAAGCTCGTCTTCACCTATCAGGGTGACGGCGACATGGCCTGCATCGGTACAGGTGAGACCATCCATGCACTGAACCGTGGTGAGAACATCGCCATGATTTTCATCAACAACGCCATCTACGGCATGACAGGTGGTCAGATGGCCCCCACCACCCTCATGGGTATGAAGACAGCCACTTGTCCTTATGGTCGTCAGGCAGACCTCCACGGATACCCACTCCACATCACCGACCTTGCCGTACAGCTCGAAGGCACCTGCTACGTGACACGTCAGGCAGTCAACACGGTCGCCAACATCCGCAAGGCCAAGAAGGCCATCCGTCAGGCATTCGAGAACTCCATGAACAAGAAGGGAACCTCCCTCGTCGAGATTGTCTCCACCTGCGCATCAGGCTGGAAGATGACACCCGAGCAGGCCAACCAGTGGATGGTTGACAACATGTTCCCTTATTACCCATTGGGAGACTTAAAAAATACAGTTGAGTAGAAGGCCCTCCCCTCACCCTCCCTGTTGAGGGAGGGAGTGGTCACCATAAGAACAAGAAGTAGAATCCTCCCCACAAACATTCTACTCTCCCCCTCAACAGGGGGAGCGGGGAGGGGGTCTTTATGACAGAAGAAATTATCATATCAGGATTTGGAGGACAAGGTGTCCTCTCCATGGGCAAGATCCTTGCCTACGCAGGCATCATGGAAGACAAGCAGGTGAGTTGGATGCCCGCCTATGGTCCCGAACAACGTGGCGGCACAGCCAATGTGACCGTCATCATCAGCGACGAGATGGTATCCTCCCCCATCGTCAGTGCCTACGACACAGCCATTGTGCTCAACCAGCCCTCTCTCGAGAAGTTCGAGTCATTGGTGAAACCCGGTGGCACCATCATCTACGATGGACACTCCATCATCCAGCCCCCCAAGCGTGACGACATCAACGTCTATCGCATCGACGCCATGGAAGAGGCTGCCCGCACAGGCAACTCCAAGGTGTTCAACATGCTCGTCCTGGGCGGCTACCTCAAGGTGCGCCCCGTTGCCACTGTGGAAGACGTGGTGAAGGGACTCCACAAGGCATTGCCCGAACGCCACCACAAACTTATCCCCATGAACGAGGAGGCCATCCGCCGCGGCATGGAACTCATTCAAAAAATGAATTAAGTATACATTTTTGAATGAGTTGGGATGGCAATAGCATTCTGTGAGTCAAGGAACGAAGACGAAACAAAATGCGAATGAACATCGGGGGTACATTCAGAAAATGAATTGACAAACATCATCAAAACAAAAAAGCCGTCGTTACCACGCTGGGTAACGACGGCTTTTTTATTCGAGAAAATAAATTTGAATTCCGCTGATTCTTGAACAGAAACCGCAAGAAAAATCCGATCAATCCGCTTCATCGCTCGCGCAGCGGGCTTGTGAGAAAAAACATATCCCTGCGGGATGATGAAGCAGATGAAGCGGATAGTTGTGGCTGCCGCAACAAAGGCAATGACGGCAGTGGGGAAACCTCCACTGACTCAGTGGAAGAACCTCCCCGGTGATAGTGTAAGTGATAAACTCGATTCCTTCTTGGAATTGATCGATTAGTAGAAGGAATTGATGAATAAGTAGAAGGAATTGATCAATCAGTACAAGGAATTGAAGAAACGCGCTTCATGATGACAAGAGTGTACCGACTTGCGTTTCTGGTGCAAAGATAGTGAAAAAAAAGGGAAAAAACAAGTTAGTATTTGCAAGTCTTTTTCTATCAGCTATTTACATCTTAAACGGTAGAAAAGTGGTGACGTGGATTCTATAGAGATTAGAAAAGATGAAAATTTAACGTATTTAACCACATTTAGGCTCCATTTTGTAATGACATTACAAAGAGTTTTTATCCGAGCTATATTTCAGTTAGCCATTAGGAAACAATCAACTCTTTTAATTTTCAATTATGCGTTTTTTTAGCATTTTCTTCTCTATGGCGGTACTCCGAGGGGGTAACACCGAATATCTGTTTAAAAGAGGAAGAGAAGTTGCGAGCAGTGGCGAAACCGACATGAGTGGCAATTTCATTGATGGAGAGCTGGGATTCGGTAAGCAACTGGGCAGCTCGCTTC
>JAEEGL011535090.1_pt1 | contig 93509 bp, 59 predicted proteins | sample 9134231 | NCBI WGS metagenome assembly JAEEGL01 (sample SAMN16246548, study PRJNA631951) | gut metagenome | biome: gut microbiome; feature: rumen; material: fiber-attached | host: Bos | place: Iran: Karaj | collected 2018-10 | reverse complement strand
GCGCTCGGGAATCGTGCAGAAGTTGATGCGCGAGATGGGGCCGTCCGTCAGCACGCGGCTGAAGTAGCGCTGACCTTTGAGGATAGTCGTAGTAGCGTTCCAGTTGAAGCGCACCGTCACCTTCTCCGTCACCGACTGCACCCCCACGCGCGTCTGCCCGTAGCGGTTGCCGGGGTCGAAGGCCAGACACATGATCTGGAACTGCTGGCTGCCGCGTGCCGAGCCCCGCAGCGCGTCGAACTGCTCGATCTCGTTCATCTTCGTGTACAGGAAGTGGCCGTCGGCCTCAGCCATGCGCATCACGAACGCCGGGTTCGTCATGTCGGCGTCAATCTCCTGTATGACAAGCCCTTCGGGTCGCTGCCGCTTGTCCTTGTTGGCACCCTTCGACGTCACCTCGCGCTTCCATTCGCGCTCCCGCTGCAGGTTCTCCTCGTCGCGCACGCGGATGTCCGCCATGATGCGGTTGATGGGCATCGAGATGCAGTCCTTGCCCGCGCCGGTGCCCGCCATCAGCACGTTCATCAGCGTTGCCTCGTGCTCCACGTTGTCGATGTACGGGAAGCGCACCCGCCACAGGTGAGCCCCCAGCGCCGGGAACACCGCATGCGCCACCGCCGCCCTGTACACCTCCGGCGTCCGCGAGATGAGCAGCTTGATGAGCGCTGGTAGGCGCGTCGGCATCGGAGGAAGAGGAAGGCCAAGACCCTCTCCCCGCTCCCCCGTAAGGGGGAGAGCCTCGCTGCGCTCGTGAGGCTCCGCCGTGTCGGCGTTTGCAGCGGCGCCAGTTGCGTGCAAGCTCTCGAGCACGGCTTTCAGCCTCTGCGGAAAGCCCTCGTACTTCGAGCTGAGCGCATTGCGTATCTTCTGCCGCTTCTCTTCCAGGGAGAATCCGTCGTAGCACGGGATCACCTGATCGAGCCATTCGAACGACCTGCCGCAGATGTGCCTGAGGTCCGTGGCCAGCTGATACGTCAGCGTGTCGCGGTCGCCCTTCGTAGGCTCATAGCCCCCGTTGTTCACCTGCCAGTAGCGCTTGATGATCGTCGTGAAGGGAATGCCGTGGTAAGAGGTGGGATAGGCCGTTTGGTCAACCCCATGCTGGTCCGATTTTTCACTTTTCACTCCTTCACTTTTCACTTCTTCTGCCCACGGCCTGTAATGCTTGTTCGCCCGCTTCGCCCCCTCCGGCACCTCCTCCTGCCCGTACATCTGGCGCAGCGTGAGTTCGCCCATTTCCTGCGCGCTCTGTTCAGTGGTCATAGGCTCGGCGAAGAGCCCATCGTCGAGGTAGAAGAGATCATCCGAGGTCGTCGTCAGCACGATGCGTTCCAGGTTGTCGTTGTTCGTGTCCATCTCAGCCTGCAGGAGCGTGGCCACGCGCACCTGGTTCTCCAGGATCGTGCGCCCTGGCTGCCGGCGGCACACCAGGTGCAGGCCTCCACTCACGGAGCCCGACAGCTCCAGTAGCCCCAGCTCCTCCTTCATCCGTAGCACCTTCTGCCTGAGCTCCTCCACGTCAGCCCCGTCGTAGAGGTCGATGTCGTGGAAGAACGTGCTCGCGGGGTGGTTGGCGTTCTTGACCGTGCCGTCCGGCATCAGGTCGTTATAGGCAAACTTCGCCAGCCGGAACTTCTCGCGCTTCACCTCATCGTCCTTGGCACCCTCGGACATCAGCAGCCTCACACGCTCCACCTGACGGCGGTTCTGCTCCGTGTCGCGCAGCGCCATGTACTCCTCTCTCGTGCGGACAGGGCGGGCAGCCATGTGCCGCTGCCCTTGCCCGTCCTTTTCGGTGTAATAAATGTAGTTGACCATCGCTTAGACCTCCATCGCACATTGAACCATCAGTTTCTCGAACTCCGCCTCGAAGAACGTCTCCTTCGAAACCCCCAGCGCCTCCAGGTAAGCCTTAGGCACGCGCACGTACAGCGTGAAGTCGTCCGTGCCCTCGCGCACGATGCCATGCGCTGTCCGTGCCACCAGCGCCCGCACCGGGCCGTGGTAAGGTCGGAACTCCTCAGGCGCCGGCAGCAGCCTCCCGCCCACCGCCATCACGCGGGCGAGCAGCTCCGGTGTCAGCCTCAGCGCCGTGCCGTCCGTGCCCACGACCACCACCACGCTCGCCTGCGAGCCCCTCGAGCCGCTCAGGTCGATGAGCGGAGCCACCCCGGCCTGTGCCGCCGCGCGCTCGCGCTCCGCCGTCTCCAGCTCCTCCCAGCGCAGCACCAGCCGCGCGCGCGCCTCGTCGTTGAACTTCGTGGCCACGTACAGGCACTCCGTCTTCGTCAGCGAGTAGCAGGGCACTTCGCGTGTTCCCCCGTTAGGCTGAATCACCGTCCGGGATGTCGACGCAAATTTGCGTCCACATACATTCACCCATGCGGGCTCCATGTTCCTGATGGCACGCATCACGTCACAATGCCTCTTCCCCGTCACCTCCGCAATCTCCAGCGACGTCATGCGCTGCTGCGCGCCGGCTGCGTTCATCACTCCGTTTACACTCTCCGTTGTCGTCTTGACCTCTTTCATTATAGTACCTTCGCCCCCGCTGCCCGAGCGCTCAACGGCGAGCCGCTCTTCGTCGGGGAATACGGTGCAAAGGTACTGCAAGGGCACAAAAAAAAGGTCTTATATAAGACCCATCATAAGCCTTATATAAGACCGTACAAAATTGATTTCCAGTCTATTTAAATAAAGTGTCGATATCCCTGGCCCGTGGTGGCAGTTTGCCCGTCTGCGCCCATGAGCCCGCCAGCTGAGCCATATTCTTGATCCCCCACAAAGCCTGGAACGGCTTCCATTTAGGCTTGATGCCGAGGCATTCCGCCATGCGGTCGGCGATATAGGTAGCCTGATTCTTGGAGACACCCTCAGCCAGCGCATATCCGTCGGGCACGATGAAGCCCGCCGTGCGTAGCCGCTGCCAAATCTCGATGGCCGCCTCCGTGCATAAGCAAGCCGGCACTTCTGGCATGTCCCCGTCAGCATTATGTGTCACCACCACGGCCTCCTCGGCATCGGTCTGAAAGAAACCATGCAATAAACGTTGCAGGTCGCCGTTGCCGACGCTGTCTATGTGGAGCACCCGCTTGTGGTCGTTGTGGATGGCTCCCTCCTCGTAATGATAGGTGTCGTTCATTGTTTATTCTCCAATAGTTTATTAGCATTCGTTTCCGACTCTACGAACAACTGGTGGCGCTTGTCGTCGTGCGTGGCGCCGGATTCGTATATCGTCGTGGGGTGCCACTCAGCCTTCTGCTCCAGCACGCCGAAGAGCCGCCGCTCGATGTCGTCGAAGGCATGGTCGTACTGCAAATTCAGGCGGCACAGCGCCAGCAGGTTGCGCTCCAGCACTTCGGCAGTCAGCTTCGTGGCCGCTGCAGCCCATGCCTCCACGACAGTGCGCATCTGCAACAGCTCCTGCCCGTCGCCTGCGGCAGCCTCGGCGGCATCCAGCCAGATGAAGCACGACAGCACCTGGCGCACCATCGCGCGTGGCAGGCACATCCCATAGAGCTGGCGCGCAAACTGCACCTCGTTCGTGAGCCATTCTGCCAGCAGGGCGCCCGGCAGCGATGCCGACATCTGCCGTATCTCAGCGTGCAGGGCTGGCGGCACGGCCATGCCCATCATCGCCTTAGCCTCCGGCAACAGCGGCAGCTCATGCTTCATCCATGCCCCGATACGCGCCATCCAGTGGTCACCGCCCATGCGCCGCGACAGTTCCTCCATCCGCTCCGACGCCTCCTGCAACCGCTCGTCATCGCTCGCCGCGAGCATGTCCCTCAGCCTGCGGCGGCGCGCCAGCATCTCCACCGAGACATCGTAGGGAGCCAGGCTGCAGAACGCCTCGAAGAGCGCCAGGACATCTTCCGTCCCCGCCTCCTCGGCCAACAGCGTCTCCAGTTCCTCGCCCAGGTAATCCAGTCGCTGCCACACCTCCGGCTCCGCCATCAGCGGACCCGTGTAGTGCCATCCCTCCACCGCCGCCATGGCCGTCTCATCGTTCTCAGCCAGCTGCTCCACAAAGCACTCGAACACCACGCAGTAGTCTCTCGCCTCAGCCACCTGGCCCCGCAACACCTTCACGCCCATGCCATGCAGCGCGTGCCACGCCGTGTCCAGATCTGTACGCGCCACATATCCAACCATATCCGCGCCCGCATACGCCGCCACCGCCCGCGCATCCTCGCGACAGGGAGCCACCCGCAGCACCATCCGCTGCCCCATGGCCGTCTGCAGCCACGCCTCCCGCCGCCCCGCGATGTCGTGGTGCGTCAGTCCGTTGATATGTAGCCGGATGGTTGGCATTTTGAGGTTATATATTGAATCCTAATGAGTTGATGTATTTGAACAGTTCTGAAAGATAGTAACGGCGATTGTCGGTGTAGCTGTTGTAATTGGCCTTTGAGCGATACATCCATTCATAGAGTTCCGGATTCCCCCGGCGTGTTGGCAACTCATATTCACTTTCAATATACGCTTTGTAGCGCTGGCACATCTCAAGGAAATTTTCTTCTAATTGATTTTCTGGTATATGGGCATCACGGAATGACTGGAGCATAGCCGTCAATTCTATTTTCTGTGTTGCCGTTACCTCAACTCGGTCGGATTCTACATTTTCAAGCCATCGATATAAACTTTGTTCAGTTTCACCTCCAGACGAAGTGGGAAATCGGCGATATGTTGAAATAAACGTTTCTAGCATCTTGAAACGTTCACTGAATCGGTATCTCTTCCTATCTTCGGCTAATTTAAATCTGGAGGGGTATTTCTTCTTTGCCAATCCATAATAGCCATTCTCAAAAATGACAAAGTTAGTAGAGCTTTCTTGTGCCATAGATGATGCTATGCTCTTTGCATTAGTTTCTTTAAAGTGTTTCCTAACGATTTTAGTCAACTTATCTAAAGATAATGGATAGGGTGAGGCCTCCAGCGTTTCTCGTAAGAGGTCTCGTATATTTCCGAAATAAACATTTGGCCACGTATCCAACCCGTATGTGCTAGTCTTGCCTATGGGTTTAATATGTTCATTCCTCACAAACAGGAATTTGAACTTATTAGGATCAGAGGAATGATGGTTGGGGAATCGTTTCTTGAATTCTCTGAAGATAGAAATAAGTGACATTGGTTCCCCCTTTTCATTAAGGATGTTATAGACTTCTGATCCTGCATCAAAATAATTTCTTGATATGGTAAAACAGCCATCTTCATCTATTGTCAATTTTAATAATTCAGTCGCCACATAAATCATTAATCTTTGTGCGTCTTCGAGGTTGCTTGCGTTAACGTCTTTTGTAAAGTCGTTCAGACAGATCTTTGTGTCTTGCGCATATCTGCCATTTAGTGTCGCCTCAAGTTTCTTGTATGCGGTATTAAAGTCAAAACAATCAATAAGGCATTGGCTACATAATATAGTTTTCCCTTCTATTTGATATTCTACAAAATTGGCAACTAATGGCACGAGTTTGGCGAAAGCCGAAAAGCCTAGAGGCAAGTGCTCTTCCTCCTTGATCATACGAAACTTAGGCGATAACTCAGTGATATATGCCGATGCAAAAAGGCTTTTGTAGATGGCCCATCCTGTATGATGATCTAATTTTGAGAACTGGAAATTCTTTTTTTTGCGGAATATCTGCCTCACTCTCTCCCCAGATAATTTAAAATGCATGCCTACTTGAGAGAGCGTATAACATTTGCCATCATAAAGGCCATTTAGCATGCAGAATATTTTATCATCTCTTCGCGGAGATGTGGTTAAATATTTATATGCGATCAAAAATAGTGGAACCGCATCGTTTTCTTTATGATAATTAACAACTTGCTCAATTGCAGAAGTGTCTAAAAAGGGGAAATCTTGTTTTAGGGAATCCACCCACAAATCATCCTTCGATTTTGGTAATATTGCCAATATGATGTTTTCTAACTTATTTGCGAGATTATATAATTCGTCAAGGCTTTTTCTCATGATGCGTTCAGGGCATACGTCTGAAAAGCTAGAACGCGAAACGCCGAGAAATGGAAGGATGGATTTTAAAGTAGGCAAATGGGAGATTTGTAATGATCGGGCACGATGAGAAAGCATCTTATCACATAGCTCCTTGAACTTTTCTTCAAGAAAGGAATATTGATTGGGAGTGAAAAAGTTTTCGACGATCTCTTGCGAAGATAACCTATCATAGCTATTGAATAAAGCCTGCTGTTTGGAATTAATCAGTGATAAAATCTTTGTGCGATCCTTAACGTGAATATAAGCAAGTTTAGATTCAATTCTTGATAATAGCCTTTTATATATAGTCCTCAATTCGATATTTCCATTTCTCCCTAACTCTTTATGGATTAATAGAAAACTATTATTACTGTCTATGATGGCATCCCAAAGGCTCTGATAGTTAGGATGAAGAACGCCAAAAAAATTAGAAACTGGCGTGTTTTCCTCTATCACTGACTGATATAAGCTCTTAACAAATTCGTCTAAGATGGGTGGCAAACTGATGGGAATTCTATGTTCAGGACATGTTTCAACTTGTGTGAAAACATATGTTGTCAGCAAATCCATAATTTCTGACTGCGATTTTCTACCAAAGTTTCGGAAGCCCTGTAATCCATCCGGATTTTTTTTGACATAATCAGCTATATCTCCGAGAGTATGAAGGTTAGTGCGAACTAAAACGTTTCTGGCTCGTACAGAGAGTACCCCCATTTTAGCCAATTCACGAATCGTGGTCTCGCGGGTTATGGAAAGTGTTTCGTCACACATAGTCGGTTTATTAATATGTCCAAGGTTTACGATATTCAAAAATATTAGATGTAGCTTTCTATCTTAAAGGCGTAATAGATATGACTCGGAACGAGATCCATTTGTATGAGTTCTTCTATCGGTGCTCCTTCATGAAACATCAGTCTCCTTTCTCCTCAACAGCTTTGTTGGGTTTGCGTCATATTCTTGCTTTAGGCGGAACAGTCTTGTTCCTTCCGTTATTATATCTTTGCGGAAGTTCGTGTAAAATGAAAGAAGTTTTTGAGCTTCGGGAGACGATGTTTTCTGCAACTCGTCGGCAGTAAAAGTATTGCGATGGATGATGGCTAGTACTTCGTCTTTCTCATCAGTCCCGAGCGTGCGCATACATTGATTCCAGCACTCACGCCAATGGCTTGTTCCCATTTCACCGCGCTCATCCAACCACTTGAAAAAGAACCTGTAAAGGATAAACGTTTCGGGCATTTCTAGGAGCTCGAAAAATTCTTCCTCTGTATGTCCAAAGGCCTCAAGGAAGAATGATTTTCCTCTTCCGACTTTACCTTTCGTACTATTCAGAATAGCCTGCACGGCACGGATATACTTGCGGTTCCAATGCTTGCCAATATAGTCGCGATTATGTGAGAAATCCTGCTCAGCATCCTTTTCCTTCTTCAACGGATGGTATTTCATCGGGAAGGAGTAGATATTGACATCCAGCTCTTCACAAAGCTCTACGTTAATTCGCAGACGTCGATACAGGTCAATAGGCTCATCCTTGAAGTTGTATAGCAAGTAGTTGGAGAATTCTTTCATGCCTGCTTTTGCACTTAAGCGAATGGCATTATCATACGCTTTCAGAGTCTTCATGTCATCGAAAGCGATTCGCAGGGGGCGAATGGCAATCCTTGACAGTTGCTGCACGACCTCTTCCGTGAAAAGGCGGGCATCCACGCCCTGGTTAAAGTCCACATAACGACTGCGAGGCACGGGATGACGATGGCGTTCATACCTTTCTCTTATTTCATCGTATGCTGCAATCAGATTCTCTTTTTTAGATGTAACCAGCTTGTTGATGTGGTATTTCATCATCACCTTATAAACCTCGTAGGACTCATCGCCCTTCAATGCTTTCAGACGTTGATAAAACTCGCTTATCAGCTCTTGGCTTTTTCTTATGTAAGCACGATCATTAATGCCCTTCTTCAGGTTCCTAATCGCAATGGCCAACATGTCTGGTGGGAGATAGGTAGCCCCCTTCCCGAACCCAGATGCGACGATATCATCTATGATATCTTTCAAGTTGTTTGACGCAAGAACATTGTTGTCCATCAGCAGCAGGTCTTTCTGGTCGCCGAATGTCTCGCGCACAGCCTCAATACGTTCACGAAGTGGAATGTATGGAATATACTGACTTTCCAAAATGGGAACAGCGCAGAACGGGCAGCGACGGATACAGCCGCGCGTCATATAGCCATAGAACGCATTAGCTGCTGGATACTTATATTCTATTTCTTCAAGAATGGAATAGTCAAGGGGCAAGTTATCAATAATCTGTTTGTCACGTTTGTCCAGAATACCCGGAGTGCCCAATATTCCTACCCAGGGCTTTATGCCTGTGGCTTTTTCCAACTCTTGTGGCTGGATTGAAGCCAGGACACCTCCTACCATCAAATCCTTCTGCTTCTTTACAAGAAGTTTAGCGAAATTGATGGTTTCTACTGTGATATCCCAATAGAAAGTGAAGAGGGTCGTAACGCCAACTCTGTCCCATTCAGGTTCCTTCTTCCATGTGCCTAACCAGTAGTAATTCTTCCAGTCGACGAGTTTCCCTAAAAGGATGAGCTCAAAATCAGACCGTTCGATATGTATCTGCTCAACGACTGATTCATGTCGGGTCTTGATGTATTCAATGAAAAGGTCCCTCTTGACGAACCAGTCTATACTATCGTCTATAGTATTGAAATTTTCAATGCACCTGTCAGCGATTCGTTCAATGACGAAACGCTTTAGGTCACCTTTATAGAAAGTAACATCCCACCCCCTGTTCCTATAATAGGTGGCAAGTTTCATTAGCCCAATAGGTGGATACTTATTTGAATAATTGGGCTCGATAAGCAGTACTTTCTTTTTTGCTCTCGTTTTTCTGGTTTTAGATACCATTACTGAATTCCTTAACTATTAGTTGCTCCAGTTGTTCAATGAGCCGCTTGTCACGTTCATTGTTAGGGCAGTTATCATTAAGCACTTTAAACACTCTACGTATTATCCAAACTTCACTCTTGTCTAAGATGCCCGTCAAAGGCGCAAGTATATCGCGTGGTGTAGCTTGCGACGGAGTCGTGGCAAAAGGCAGTACGTCTTGCGAATCATTTGTATTCCCTAAAACCGGGGTATTGGCTGGTTTGGCGCTTTTTGGGGCGGGGGTATCAGTTTGTGTTGTGACACTATCTACAACGTCAGTGTGATGCTCTGTGGTTTGCGGTGTGTCATCCAGAGGTTCGGAAAGGCGGTTGCCAGACGAGGGCTTTGTCTTAGCCGTCGTTGCCGAAGATGTGGTTGTCGAATTCGGATCTTGAGCTGATTTGTTCCGCCTCAACACTTCAACTTCATCTTTTGCTTCCTCATATGTAGGGCGATAGAGCTTGAGCATTTTCTGGGCTGGCTCAAAAGAGAGTTTCTTTTCCAGCTGGTCAAATTTCGCAATACCTTTATTATCGATGTCATCCCAGCCTTTATAATCTCCAAGACCTGAAGATTTCAGTCGATTGATGCCATCGTTGATCTTGTCTATGGCCTTCTTCGCTTCGTTGGCTTTGGTATATAATTGTTTCAGCTCCTTGAAATAAAGTTCCAAAGCAGCGTAGAAGGCTTTAGACTCCGAAGTCGGAGCTAAGCCATTTCGTGCTGAGTCCGGCCGAATGTTGGGGTGTGTTGCAAATATCTCTCCATAGAAGTAGCTATTACCCCTATCTTCTGCCCATAATGGTTTTCCAGATAAAAGGTTGGCGTCGCCTATTTGGATATTGTGAATCCTCAGACGAATGCCAGCAAGCATATCATCCTTTGGTATTTGAATTGTGAACTTGGTCAGCGCGAACCAGCCCCAGCCCAATTCTCCGAAATCAGGATCTGTCACTTTGAAATACTCAAGGGAATCAATCTTGTCATGGTTGCCGGCAATTTCCAGCCCATATTGTTTCTGTATGCGTGTCTTGCCGACGAAAAGCTGTACCTTCTCCAATCCTTCATGTAAGCTTCGAAACGTTTTCTTACCTTCTGTGCTGTTATATATCAGGATATTATTGAAATGAGGCTTATACTCGACAGGCGCCACCATGTTCAAGTATTTAATAACTTCGTCAGAATTTAATAATGTAGATGAATATTCCTTTCTGACCTGCTTTAGCTGGACTTCAAAAAAATGTTCTTTTTCGTCAGCTGGAACGAGTTCGCGCCAGGTGCATTGGTTGATGACCTCAGTAGCCAGGTAGTTTTCTTCATCCTCACGTACCATCTTCCATATTTTATCGATATCAAAAGTAATTTTTGTCGCTACGTTCTCGCCCATAGCGCTGGTGAGGAAAACCAGTTCGTGGCAGTAGCCGCCACCAACTAAGCGGCCGATGCCGAATTGCCCAGCTTCTATGACTCCATCCTTAGTTGAGTACGAAATATCCAATAGCGTTTGAACAGCTTCTGACGCCTGAATGCCAGTGCCATTATCGCGAACAATAATGGAGCGTTGGCGGGTATCAATGTCAATGTTTACTACGCCATCTTTCGTCTGGTTTAGTACATGGAGCCTCACGGCTCTATTAATCGAGTCCAATGCATTCTGGACATATTCTCTATAAATCGTACGTTCGTCTGAATACAGACTGAACATTAGCATATTAAGTATATTCTTCCTGACCTCGGAAGAGTAATTGAGATTGTCGTTCATAAGGATCTGATGTATTGATTATCCATTGGGGAATTGTTTATAGACCGGGCGGGGAAATTTCACGTTTACCAATGACCTTAGTGCCGGATTTGAGATAATGTATTCGCCGGGTGAGAGGCGTGTCATCATGCTCTGATAGACTTTGGGAATGTATTTGTAGTCTGATTTCGACACTTCTATGGCGTTAGTCCGTCCATAGGCATGGGTCGCGCAGTTGCCTTTCACACGGTCAACGATGGCACTTCGGAACTGCTCGACGCCAAACATGATGATGCCCAATGAACGTCCACGCTCGGCAATATCTAACAACTGCTTTAAAATCGGAGAACTCTTAGGCACGTCTGTTGAGGCGTATTTGTTCAGCTCATCAATGAACATGATAATTTTGTCTGGGATGTCTGAGCGTTCTGCGCCCAATTTCAGATCATAGATGGCACGAGCTACGCTGCCGAAAACGAAGCTCTGCGTGTTAAGGTCGAGGTGCGCAATATCTATAACCATAACGCTGTTGTCTCTAAGGTGATTCTGGATCTCATTGTTTAAATCAACGTCACCGTCCGTCAACGTCTTGCTAAAGACATCGTTGGAAATAGCCTTATTGATGCAGCGCTTGAACTTGCGCCAGCTGATGACGCCTATCTCGTTCTTTTGACCGCCCGCAGAACCAGTCTTTGTGCATTCGTCAATCTGTTCCTTGAGTGTAGTCCACTTGTCTACACCTCGGAAATTCCCCTCCTCATTCATAATGTAGTTGACGCAACTTTCCATCGTCCCAGAACTGTCGTCCTCGTTGGCCAGCAACAAATCAAGCTTGTCTTTGTTGTAGTCGAAAGTGAACTTGTACGTGAACGCACGGTTATTCCTCTTCTGGCGCTCCACATCATCAGGTAATGCATACGACTGAACCCTGGCCGGATGATTCTTTCCATAGGGATAGTAGTAAGAGACGTTTTCGAAAGGAGTATCGGTGAGCCCCAACTGGTGATAAATAGCCTTATCCTCTTCGTTCAGTTCTTGATTGGCTTCATCGATGGCAAGTAGGTCACGGCCTTTGACATTGAAGAATACAAAAGCAGCACTCTCGCCATTCTCAGTCTTGAATTTGGTCTGAATGGCGCGAAGAAGGAACATAGAGTAAGATGTCTTGGCTGCAAGGCCTGAGATTCCAGAAATGTTCATGTGGGCGCCGTCTGGGCCAATAAGGAAATGGGAGTCGAGGATAACTTTTACCTTGATGCGGTCTTCACCCTGGTACATCTGCAAGTAGCCGCAAACAAGGGGGTTCTTGACATCCTCATCTGTCAGACCTAAGGCTTTTTTAATATCCTCCTCGTTGCATAGCGAAACCTGCTTGCCATTCAAGACAGGCGTATATATATTAGCTGTATTACCAGAGACGCGAGCCTTCACATAATTCATGCCCAGACGGTTCATATTACCTATGTCTGCGCTGATATCGCCGAAGTCACTCGAGATATAGCTTGTGAAATGGCTTGGGGCATCTGTGATATGATTGATTTCTTCAATGACGCCGAATGTCACGGAGCCAGATTCATGCTGCACCTTGACCACATCAAATGGGCTGAGGATTTGCTGCTTGTCTGTCCAGAAATAGAACTCATCAATTGTTGACGGGAACTTTTCTGTGGCAGAAACCTTTCCTATTACTTTTTCCATATTTAGAAGAGATTTAATATTACATTACTACTATAATACTTTGACTTACAGAACGTCTCAGTAAGGTAAACGGGATAAAGATGGTTGGCCCAACGCCTGTCATTCCCATAGCATACAGGATAGGCCTCTTTTATAAGATTGGCACTTATCGTGTTGATAAGGTCTGTGTCCATCTGTGAGTCCTCTTCGATAATCACCATTTCACATTTTACGATATCCGAGAAATTGGTCTCGCGGAAATCGCTTTTTCGCAGACGCAAATACCAAACAGCGTATTGCACACCATTTGCATCTGATGTATATCTATATACTTTCGTGCGTTCAAATGGTCTTAAATTGGCAATCGTCCTAGACAACCGATGTCCCTCATAATCAGGAAGCAGTTCTGGATCAAAGCTCTTTGATACACCAACAACATAACGATAGTTTTCACGTTGCATCGTGTTGTCGGCACGATTAAAATTAGAAAAACTCGGGTTGTATTCCAAGGAACCATCCTTAATCAGATAATGCTGATCATCAAGTTTGTTCTCTCGACATAACTCGTCAACGAGTAACTGCTCTTCGTCAGTCATCTCCGCTTGAATCTTGGCTGTCCCTCTGTTTTTATAATTGTCCTTATCCTTCTGGTCCATCTTGTCGGTGCGATATAGCAAGAGTTTATCAATCTTAATGCCCGAAGACTGGACGTACTTTATCTCCTGAAGGTTCGTATTCAACTCTTCGCAGAACAGACGGCAAAAATCTTCTCCGTCATCATCTGCGTCGAAATCATCCGGCATTGAAATAACTATTTTATGACGTACGGCATATGATTTGAAAGAATCCCTGTCCTTTCTCTCGCAACAGCCTACTATAATCTGGCCTGCAAGAACTGGGAAAATTTTTTTGCCAATACCGATGTCGTCTACTTTATAAACATGACGAGAACCATCAAGAAAAAAGGTGAAAATAGGCCGCGAACGCTCTATTAGTGTCTGGTCAATTTTTACTACTGGAGTCCTTGTCATATCAGACTCTGCTATCGAACTCATATTGTTCGTGACAACCTTCTTGTCATCATAGTCAAGTATCTCACTATCAGTCGCATCAAGACTGACTTTATTTGTCTTGTAGCAATGGTAGCTTCCTTCACCTTTTTCTTCTATATAGTCAAGAATCCGTGTCATATCCTTAATTTTGCTTTATTCACATTGCAAAGATATTCACGGATATTCAAATCGCCAAATGTTGCTCGATATTTTAACGTTATTTAAAATCTATTATTATGCAAATGCGATATTAAGCGGTAACGAACAAAGCCCGCACACGATGAAACAGTCGAACAATCTAAGGCTCAGACCCATTGATTCTCACCCTCTCCCGTACAGCAATGCCACAAGCTGCAGCCCGGTCATGGTATTACAGAAGCCTGCTTAAATCCACCACCTCTCTCGCCACTACGTTCTCATGCCGCCAGCCGATTCACGATGCCTCACCACCGTCTTCCTCGCGCCGCTTCTGGATGGCAGCGTAGCCGATTTCGGGCCGGGGTTCGCATTTCTTGTCTTCAAGCTGAGTCAGGGCATCGAGCTGTGTGACAAGGTGACAAGTTTGTGACAAGCGTGACAGGCGTGACAGTTATGTTTGTCACGCTTAGAGGTGGCTACTAAAGATTATTATATTATAATATAATATAATAATCTTTAGTAGGGGTTTTCTCATCCTCATTTTAATGCTGTCACGCTTGTCACGCTTGTCACAAATACAATGGAGAATGAACAATGGACCGCTCGGCGCGTAGCGACGCCTGACTCTTCAAGAATGGAGAATGGACCGCTCGGCTCGAAGAGACGCTTGACCTTTCAAGAATGGAAAATGAACAATGGCAGTCCCGAAAAAAAGTGCCACTCCGCGCACCCCACTATTTTCAGAAACGCTTGCACATGTCGCGGAAATGTTGTATCTTTGCAGCAGAAATCGAAAGGGGGCGCTGGCCGATGCGGAGAGTCGTAGTCGCGAATACGAACGGACGCGGAGGCACGTGCGACGAGTCGCAGTCGCGAATGTGGCTGGCCGCATGAGAGGCGCCCACTCAGTCGACAAATCAAAATGTCTAACCTTTAAAAATGACTCAATCCCCGCCCATGAGCAGGGTTTCCGCTCCACGAGCAAGCGTTTCCGCTCCACAGGCAAGCGTTTCCGCTCCACGGGCAAAGGTATCCGCTCCCTCCCTACAAGGGAGGGCGGGGGGAGGGTCCCCAAAAACCATGCGAGAATCCATCAAGTACAGTGTCGCCCTGCGACCCAACCCTATGAATGCCGAGGAGGAGCCTAAGGCCTACGCCTCGATGCAGCACCAGAAGACCATCATGCTCGAGGAGCTGGCCGACCACATCGTGGAGCACGGCTCACCCTTCTCCAAGGGCGCCATCTACGGTATCATCGTCGACCTGACCCAGTGTGCCAGCGAGGCCCTCCAGGAAGGCAACAACGTCGACCTCGGCGACCTGGGCAAGATCACCACCGCCATCACCTCCGAGGGTGCCAGCTCCGGCGTCGACGACGACGGCAACCCCGTCACCGCCCTCCAGAACTTCACCTCGGCCAACATCATCGGCATCAACGTCAACTTCAAGCCGGGCGCCAAGCTCCAGCGCAAGCTCCGCGAGGCCACCTTCGAGCCCACCATCTCCCGCAAGGCGCAGGCCGCTGCCCTCCGCGCCGAGAAGGAAGGCAAGAAGAACGCCGACTGGAACGACCCCGATGACGACGCTTCTACAGCTGGAGGCGGCGAGTAGCTCGCAGTCTGAGTGAAAAATGAAAGAGTGAAAAGTGAAAAAGACAAGTAACTGAGTAGCTCTTTCACTTTTTTCATTGTTCACTATTAATTATTCATTAGAAAACGATTCAGCTTTTGTTTATTTTTCATTAGAAAAGCGTTGGCTTAACGTTTTTCTTCCTATCTTTGCAGCAAATTAAGTACTATGCTGCTTTATGGACTCTTTATAATCCAATACAATAGTGGAGAGGGGGTGTAAAGTTAGCGATAAAAAATGATGGAAATGAAAAAGTATATCAGTCTTTTCGTAGCCATGTTCTTCTTTTCCGGCATGGCGCAGGCTCAGGAAGCCTATGTAGTGTACACAGAAGGGGGCGTAAACGGGCAACCTTCAGGCATGTTCACCTTTTATTATGATAATCAAAAGGAGGCTAGAGGCGGCATAGATATCAAGCGTTTCAGCGACTACGAATATCGGAGAGATAACATCAACCTGACAGACGTCACGAAAGTTGTGTTTGATGCTTCAATTGCCGACTGCTCATCAATTACCAGCACGGAATATTGGTTTTGTGATTGTGAGAACCTCGCGACGATTTCCGGACTTGATTACTTGAATACGGCGAATGTGACGAGCATGGCTGGAATGTTTGGTAATTGTAGTAGTCTGAAGAGCCTTGATGTAAGCCATTTCGACACGAAGAACGTGGAAAATATGTGTGCGATGTTCTATGGCTGTTCCAGCCTTAGAAGTCTTGACCTGAGCCATTTCAACACGGAAAATGTGAAGGACATGAGTAATATGTTCAACAGCTCTGGATTCAAGAGTCTCGACTTGAGCCATTTCGACACGAGAAAGGTGAAAATCATGTATACGATGTTCCAAGCTTGCTCAGCCCTGACGACTCTTAACTTAAGCTCTTTCGACACAGAGAATGTGACGAACATGATGGGCATGTTCTCAGATTGTGGAAGTCTAAAGAGGCTCGATTTGAGTTCTTTTGATACAGGAAAGGTGACAAACATGAATAATATGTTTTGGGAATGCTCAGCCCTGACAAGCCTCAACTTGAGCTCTTTCGACACGAGAAATGTGACAGAAATGTATGGCATGTTCTATGGCTGTTCGAGCCTGACAAGCCTCGAATTGAGCTCTTTCGACACGAGAAATGTGACGGAAATGAGTTCTATGTTCGGCAATTGTGGAAGTCTTAAGAGTCTCGATTTGAGTACTTTCGACACTGGAACTGTGGAAGGCATGTCGATGATGTTCGAAAATTGCGTGAGTCTGACGAGTATCGATATGAGCACTTTCGACACCGGGAACGTGACGGACATGGGTCATATGTTCGAAGAATGTAAAAGTCTGACGAGCCTCGATGTGAGCCATTTCGACACCGGGAACGTGACGGACATGAGTTACATGTTCAGTGGCTGCGAAAATTTGAATAGCCTCGACGTGAGCCATTTCGACACCAGGAACGTGACGAGGATGGATGGCATGTTCCAGGCATGCGTCCGAGTCACAGAACTCGATGTGAGCCATTTCAACACCGGGAAGGTAAAGAGAATGGATATTATGTTTAACCTTTGTTTTAGCCTGATGGACCTCGACGTGAGCCATTTCGATACAGGGAACGTGACGAACATGTGCTATATGTTCCAAGCGTGTCAAAGCCTGGGGAGTCTTGACGTGCGCCATTTCTACACAGGAAAAGTGACAGATATGAGTTACATGTTTAATGGTTGCAAAGGTCTTACGAGCCTGGACGTGAGCCAGTTCGATATGGGAAATGTGACCAAAACAGATAAAATGTTCTCGAACTGCACAGGTTTGACTACTTTGTATTTACCTCTTAATCTTACGGCCCTCGGAGCAGCTGCCTTGTTCAAATGTGACAATCTCGCAGAAGTGTACTGCCTGTGCGATGAGGTCCCATCAGTAGAGGAACAAGGCTTTGATCCATGGAACACGACGCTTTATGTGCTTCTCGATCATAAGTATGACTTTGAAACAGCACCTTTTTGGCAGGACTTCAGGGATGTGGTAGAGGTAAGCAGCGAAGTGGGTGTAGCGAACCTTTCTAACGATAAGACGCAGTCCATTGATGTTTTCGACATGAACGGCCGTTGTCTGCACCACGAAGCTGAAGGGCTGGACTATAAAAAGCTCCCGCGCGGCATTTATATTGTGAATGGTCGCAAGGTGATGATTCCATGATTCTCATATCTCTTCTGATGAATGAAGAATGACGAATGATGAGCGAAGAAAGAGTTGAGGGTTTCGGCCCTCAACTTTTTTTGAATGATTGTTAAAAATGGCGCGGATTGCGTGGACATCCGAAATATGTGCTTACCTTTGCAGGGAGAAACAGAATCGAATGCTATGATGGAAGGGTTACAGAGATGGTTGAGAGACAAGGCGTCTCTCGTGCTCAATGTGGAACGGCTGAGGTCGTTCAGCGCGAACCGATGGCCTGTGGAACTGGGCACTACGCATGGCGTGGAGCATTGGGACCGCGTGGCTCGGTTTGGCACGATGCTCTATCGCGAGGGGGCGGACATGGACGTGATCCTGGCCTTTGCGTACCTCCATGATACCGAGCGGACGAGCAACGGACGCGACCTGGAGCATGGCAAGAGGGCATCGGCTTTCATCGACACGATTCGAGGGACGATGCTCCAAGAACTGAGCGATGAGCAGATAGCCAAACTGAAACGGGCTTGCGAACTGCACACGATCGAGCACCGGACGGGCGACATGACCATCGACATCTGCTTCGATGCCGACAGGATGGACCTGCTGAGGGTGAACATCGTACCCTTGCCTGCACGCATGGCTACGGAGCAGGGAGCGGCTTTGGTGGCCGACCCTGGGTATTCAGATTGGTATCACACGAATTTTGGTAAGCGATGAATATCAGACATTTGTTAGCTACGATGGTCTTCGCGGCGGTTACGCTCACGGGGCATGCCGTGAAGGTGGAGACGACGGCGAACCTGTACGTGTTCTATCCCTCGTACACGAAGATTGACCTGGTGTGCGGCCAGATGCCGAAGGCTGCGCAGAAGGAGGTGGAATTCTGCTGCGAGGCGGCTTTCACGGGTGAGCTGCTGTCGACGTTCAAGCACTCTAACATCGCGGACAACCACATCTCGGGCGGCGTGATGAAGAAGGGCTATCGCTGCAAGGCGAACACGGGCGGCTTCATGTGGCGCAAGGGCAAGTGGCAATTCGTGCGCAAGGCAGGCTTCCCGACAGCTGCCGACGGATGGAGCATGGGCTTCTGCCAGCTGCTGATCGTGAAGGACGGTGTGGCTCGTCCCATAGGCACAAGGATGCGTGAGAACCGCAACATCTACCGCGCGCTGTGTGAGAAGGACGGCAAGCTGTGCATCATCGAGGCGAAGCGGTACATGAGTTATGAGTCGTTCGTGAAAAGCCTGACCGCGTACAAAGTCACGCACGCCCTATACCTGGACATGGGATACGGGTGGAACTACGCCTGGTACCGCGACGAAGATGGCCGAGTGAAAGAGCGTTTCCCTGAAAGCAAATCTGCCACAAGCTATCGGTACCGCACCAATTGGATCACGTTTTATCAATAGATTAGAATTTAGAAGTTAAGGAGTTAAGAATCCTTAACTTCTTAACTCCTGAGCTCTCCCATCCAGTAGGGGTTGTCCTTGAAGCGCTGCCAGTCGGCTTCGAGTTGAGGCTGGAGGGCACGGATGAGGTCGTGGTGCTCGTTGGTGTTCTCGTTGTTGCGGCGGAGGCGGTAGAGGTATTCGAGCAGGTTCCAGCACATAGTGTACTGTCCGCAGGCGACGAGGGCCTCGGGCTTGCGCTGACGGCGGTCGTCGTCGCTCCACCAGAGGGTCGTACTCATGCTGGCCGCCAGGTCGGTAGTGGCGTTGATGGCAGGGGAGGGCGCCATGAGCACCTCTTCCTCGGCGGTGAGATGCTTGCCGAAGTTCTCGCCCGTACCGAGCTCGTAGAGCGCGTTCATGATGCTGCGGTTCTGCCACTGAGGATTCTCGTAGATGGTGGCGTAGTTGAGGGCACGGATGTGCTTCATGAACACCTTCTGCGTGAGGGCAAACATGGAGGTAGCACGCGAGAGGATTAGGTTGACGTACTTCGAGAAGGGGATGTGGAGCAGACCTTCCCAATGGAAGGAGAAAGGCACGAGTCGAGCGTAACGCTTGAGGAGGCTGCGCGAGATGAGCGCTGTGGCGAGACGCAGGCTGAGGAAGAGCAGCGTCAGACTAAGCCAGAAGCCAAACCAGAAACCTCGCGGCACCCACAGCAGGAACTGGGCGAGGAAGAGGACGATGACGTTCAGGATGATGTTGACCTTGTGTACGGAGAGACGGCTGCAGATGTCCTTGTCGTCGTAGCGATAGTTGATGTCCTGCCCTCGGCCTGCATCGGAGATGATGAAGAGGTCGATGTCCTTGCGCTTGCGGATGAGGTTGACGGGTTCGATGCCTTGGTTGTCGACGATGCCGCCGTCCATGAGGGCTAACGGCTCTTTGCCCGCGAGATACTCGGCATTGGCGGGGTTGTCGTTGAGACGGAAGTCGCGAGGGAAGAAGAGAGGCTCGAAGCCACCGGGGAAGCACGACGAGGCGGCGAAGACCTCGGCCAGCAGGATCTGAGCGGCTACACCCTCGCTGAGCTGATATTTGGAGTTGCCGATGATGCCGCGCGACATGCCGCCACCTGCCGTGGGACGCTTGCGACTTACCTGGAAACGGAACTCGATGGCATTGTTGAACTCGGTGGCATTGGCCGAGAAATCGTCGATGGGCATCGTCTCTATCTTGTCCATGAGGTCGCCGAGGGTGGCACCATGGAAGAGCTCTTCGTCGTAGATCTTGACCATCTCGCGGATGAGCGAGTGGTTGGTGCTCTCGCCGCAGAGGAACTCACGACTGGCCCGCCCGATGAGGTCGCTCTCGAACAGGATGTCATGCAGCTCGCGCAACATCTGCCCGTCGTCCTTGCCCTGACTCTGGCAGAGCATCATCCACAGGCCCGTGAGCGAACCGCCGGAGATGGTAGAGAGCGTGTTGACGTGGGCCAACAAGGGGCGCCCGTCGGAGGTCGACAGGTGGTTGAGGTAGGAGAGGAGTCCGAGGTGGTAGGTAGCGGCACGGAATCCGCCGCCCGAGAGACTGAGAGCGATGCTTGCCATGATCGAAGGTGTCAGTTTAGTAGGACAATCGTGATGCTGAGTTGGATAAGCACCGCAAAAATAGTGAAAAATCGGTTTACGTCCGCACAAAAAGCCATTTTAATGCACGAAGTGATGTTTTTTTGTGTACTTTTGTAAGCGAAAAGAATGTTGATTGAAAAATAAACGAATATAATCCTATGATGAACGGAACAAGGAATCGGCGGTGGAGCGTCAGTCGCATGCTGATGCTCGGACTGCTGTTGCTGCTGGCCATTCGCGTGTCGGCTGACGAGCGCGTAACCGAGAACTTCAATCGCGACTGGCGTCTGCATGTGGGCGATGACCCCTCGGCACAGGCTGTCGACTACGATGATGCCGCGTGGCAGGCGGTGACGCTCCCGCGGGCGTTCAATGGGCATGAGGCCTTCGCCCGTGATATTGCGGCGCTGTCGACCGATATCGCTTGGTATCGCAAACGCTTCAGCCTGAAGGGCGTGAGTACGAGGAAAGTGTTCCTCGAGTTCGAGGGCTTCCGTCAAGGGGCCGACGTGTGGGTGAACGGACAGATGGCAGGACAACACGAGAACGGTGTGATGGCTTGTGGACTGGACGTCACGGCACTCGTGCATGAGGGCGAGAATGTGGTGGCGGTCAGGACCGACAACAGTTGGAACTACCGCAACCGGCAGTATGACAGCCGTCTGCAATGGAACGACAAGAATTTCAACGCCAACTATGGCGGCTTACCCAAGAACGTGCGCCTGCATGTCACCGACCGCCTCTATCAGACGCTTCCCCTATACAGTAACCTCGGCACGACGGGCGTGTATGTCTATGCCACCGACTTCGACATCAAAGGACATTCGGCTACCATCCATGCCGAGTCGCAGGTGCGTAACGAGACGGCTGCCGACGTGCGGGTGAGCCTGCGCTCACGTGTCATCGACTTGGAGGGGCAGGAGATAGCCCGTTTCGCAGGCGAGCCAACGACGCTTGCTGCAGGTGCTACGGCAGTACTGACGGCCTCGCAGCACGTTGACAACCTGCATTTCTGGAGTTGGGGCTACGGCTATCTTTATACCGTGGTTACCGAACTTGTGCATAGCGATGGCAGCACCACAGATGCCGTGCGAACGCGGACAGGTTTCCGCAGCACACGTTTTGCGGACGGACAGTTGTGGCTGAACGATCGCGTGATGATGGTGCATGGATATGCCCAGCGCACGAGCAACGAATGGCCGGGTGTTGGCCTGTCTGTCCCCGCTTGGCTGAGCGACTATTCCAACGCTCTCGTGGTGGAGTCGGGCGGAAATATGGTTCGCTGGATGCACGTGACCCCTTGGCGGCAGGACGTTGAATCGTGCGACCGCGTAGGACTGCCCCAAGCCATGCCTGCAGGCGACTCCGAACGCGATGTCGACGGGGCACGATGGGATATGCGCGTTGAGCTGATGCGCGATGCCATCATCTACAACCGCAACTCGCCGAGCATCCTCTTCTATGAATGTGGCAACAAAGGCATCAGCGAGGACCACATGCGCCAGATGATGGCGCTGCGCGACCTCTACGACCCTCATGGAGGACGAGCCATCGGCAGCCGCGAGATGCTGGACAGCCGCGTGGCAGAGTATGGCGGCGAGATGCTGTACATCAATAAGAGCGCCTCGAAACCCATGTGGGCGATGGAGTATTGTCGCGACGAAGGATTGCGCAAGCATTGGGATGAGTGGAGCTATCCCCATCATCGCAATGGTGCCGGTCCGCTCTACAGAGGCGAACCTGCGCTGGCGTACAACTGGAATATGGATGGTTTCGCGATGGAGATGATCCGTCGTTGGCACGAATACTGGCTGGAGCGCCCAGGTACGGGCAAGCGCGTCAGTAGCGGCGGCGTGAAGATTGTGTTCTCCGATACGAACACGCACCACCGAGGCGAGGCCAATTACCGCATGAGTGGCGTGACCGACGCCATGCGCATCGAGAAGGACGCCTTCCGCGTGCATCAAGTGATGTGGGACGGATGGGTCACGCCCGAGCGCGCGCGTACCTATATTATTGGCCATTGGAACTACGAGCCAGGCGTGCGTAAACCCGTCTATGTGGCCTCGAACGCCGAGTCGGTGGAACTGACCCTGAATGGACGTTCGCTCGGCAAGGGTAAACGCTCCTATCAATTCCTGTTCACCTTCGATGATGTAGCGTTCGAGCCCGGAACACTCATCGCCATAGGACGCGATGCTGAGGGGCATGAGGTCAGTCGGTATCAGTTGCAGACGACAGGGACTCCAGCCGCCCTGCGGTTGCATGCTATCGAGAGTCCTGAAGGTTTCGAAGCCGATGGCGCCGATCTCGCCTTGGTGGAGGTGGAGGTGGTTGATGCCCAAGGCCGCCGTTGTCCATTGGACAATCGTATGGTACACTTCGAACTAGCGGGCGCAGCCGAATGGGTAGGCGGACTGGCCAATCGCCCGTGGAGCGCTGACGATTCGGTGATGGTCAAAGGTCTATCGGACAACTACGTCGGACATACCTCTTTGCCCGTTGAATGCGGAGTCAATCGCGTACTGTTGCGCAGCAAGACCACAGCCGGAATGGTTCGTCTGCGTGCCACGGCAGAAGGGTTGCCTGCAGCTGAATTGTCCTTGAGCACACACGAAGCCCGTCCGGCCGGCGAACTCGCAAGTCTGCGCTTGCGTCCGTCGCTTGTTCGTGGCGAGACACCTTCGACACCTTCGTATGTGGCGTGCAGCCGCAGCTTGGATGTCGTCAGCGTATCCGCAGGTTCCAATACCGAGCAAGCCAAGCAGAGCATGGACGACAACGAAATGACTGAATGGCAGAGCGATGGGACAGCTGCCCATTCGTGGATCACCTACTGCTTTGCTCGTGCTGAGCGAATAAATGAGGTCGTACTGAAATTGTCAGGTTGGCGCTCGAAATGCTATCCTCTGGCGGTTTATGCCGGTAAACGCAAAGTGTGGGAAGGGGTCACGCCAGCCTCTTTGGGTTATGTACATCTTAGCATAGCTAAACCCGTGAAAACGAAGGAACTGACCCTTCGCATGGTAGGCCCCGTTGTCGATAGTTCCGCTTTCGGACAAGTGACGGAACTGGCAGGTGGCGCAGCAAATGCGATGGACCGACTCAAGAGTGATAACGCACGCACAGACCTCCGCATCGTTGAAGCGGAGTTTCATGTTGCAGAGTGAAGAGTGGAGAGGTTGTAGAAAGATGAATGGAGACGTCGCAGAATGATGAGTAGTGACGTCGCAGAATGATGAATGGAGACGGCTCAACCTCCGATGGTGGCTGTGATGCCGTGAGCAGCAAACTGACGGACGCAACGCAGAAGGGCGTCGTCTGACGGTGTGCTCATGGCGATGCCCCTAGGATTGTAGGTCGTGCCACGTCGAGCGTGCTTGTCGCGTCCCATTTCGTGATAGGGTAGGAGGTTGACAGGGACGTCTCGCATCTCTTCCATGAAACGAGCTGTAGCTTCGATGTTCTCCTCGTCGGCATTAATACCTTCGATGAGAGGGATGCGGATGATGAACGTTTTCTGCAGTTCGACCAAGAGGCGGATGTTGCTGAGGATGAGCTCGTTGGAAACGCCCGTATAACGCTTGTGCTTCTCTGCATCCATCACTTTCAAATCGACGAGGAACAGGTCTGTCTCCGAGGCTACAGCCCGCACTATTCTGGCAGGAGCATAGAGCGTTGTATCCACGGCTCGATGGAAACCACGTCGACCAAGCTCGCGTAATAGCTGCAGAAGGCCCTCCCTCGACCCATCTTGTGGAGAGAGGGAAGCGGCTGGTTTGTTGTTTATGATTTGATTGTCAGAGGACATTTCACATCCCTCAACGAGAGGGGTGAGGGGATGGACCTGCAAAAGAGGTTCACCTCCGCTGATCGTCACCCCACCGCCACTATCCTGCATCACATCCCGTTCCTTCTCCACCTCGGCCAGCAGCTCGTCAATCGTCCACTCGCGTCCACACATCTCGAGAGCGAGGGTGGGGCAGGACTCGAATGACGAATGGGAAACGGAAAATGACGAATGAGGATTACCTTCAGAACAAGGTGACTTGGATTCGTCATTCCGCGCGTGGCGAGATTCGTCGGTCTTGGATTCGTCATTCCGAGCGTGGCGAGATTCGTCGTTCATCATTCTTATCAGTTCCATCTGATGAGGATGAATGCCACACGAGTTGCAGCCAATACACTTCTTCTGCTTGAACAGCAGTTCGGGTTGCGGGCGCCACGATTCAGGATTATGGCACCACACACAACGTAGCGGACATCCCTTCATGAAAATCGTGGTCCGGATGCCTGGCCCATCATTGATGGCGTAGCGTTTGATATCGAAGACTATCATACGGCTGCAAAGGTACAAAAAAGTTTAGAGTTGGTGGTTGAGAGATGAGAGTTTTTTTATCCTAAGGCCTTTTATTTCGCTTTTTCACCACGTTGGTACATATTTGAAAATATATGTGACAAAATGCGAAACGAGTTTGACGTTTGTCGCTTATCTTTGCCAACAAAAACACATTATTTCGATGAAAAGAATCGTTTTATCCCTCCTTTTCGCCCTCTCGGCAGGGCTTTGCGTACATGCACAGGACGCTGCTCCAGCGCCCGAAATGGAATTTGTCATGCAACTGAAAGTGACGCTCGATGCGCCTTACGTAGTAGGCGAAACCCCTCATGGCAAGCGTACGGTCATTCCTATCACGGGTGGCACGTTCGAAGGTCCGCTACTGAAGGGAACCATCCTCAATGGTGGTGCCGACTGGCAGCTGGCCAAAGGCAGTCGTACAGAACTGGAGGCTATCTACAGCATCAAGACCGATGACGGCGTGTACATCCACATCCGCAATCGTGGCATCATTAGTTCGGGGCAGAACGCCGATGGAAGTCCTTCGTTCTATTTCAAATGTGCGCCCACTTTTGAAGCACCCGAGGACAGCAAGTACGCTTGGCTCAACAACGCGCTGTTCCTGTGCGCGCCCTCGTTTGGCGGAGATTTCAAAGGTATTGTGCTGAACGTTTGGAAAGTGAAGTGATACTCGGCATAACATGATGACGCTTTTACGTTATCACGACTTAATTCCCCAAAAAACTGAGCTTGCGAAAACTTATCACGACTTAATAAAACTACCTCTATGAAAAAGCTTTTCTTATTATTGCCCTTATTGGCAATGGTAGTGGGTTGCACCTCTCAGAAAGAAAGTGACAACCCCGTGTTGACCATCGAAGGAGGTCAGATACAAGGCGTCCGAGCCGACAATCCCGGTGTCTTCGTCTATCGTGGAATCCCTTATGCTGCACCCCCAATTGGTGACCTCCGTTGGCGTGAGCCTCAGCCTGTAGTGTCTTGGGACTCGATACGTATCTGCGATAAATTCGGCCATCCAGGCTATCAGGCTGTTCACTATCCTGGTTTCTATGCTTCGGAATGGGGATATGGCGACGAAGCCCCCTACAGCGAGGACTGCCTCTACCTGAACGTATGGACGAAAGCACCAGGACAGGTGGATAAGAAACTCCCCGTGGCGCTATGGATTCATGGCGGTGGCTATCGCGAGGGCTGGGGCTCAGAGCCTGAGTTCGATGGACAGGAATGGGCTTCCAAGGACGTTGTGCTCGTCTCCATCAACTATCGTCTTGGCATCTTCGGTTTCATGACTTATCCCGAGCTGTCGGCCGAAAGCCCTAACCACGTGAGCGGCAACTACGGCATCCTCGACCAGATACAATCTCTGAAATGGATTAAGGCTAATATTGCTCAGTTTGGTGGCGACCCCGACAACGTGACCATCTTCGGACAGAGCGCTGGTGCCGGTAGTGTGCGTACCCTCTGCGAGTCTCCCTTGGCTCGCGGTTTATTCCATAAGGCAATTATTATGAGTGGCGGCGGTCTGAATATTCCTCCCAAGGATGGCGAGGAAGCAAAGCCGGCAACGCCTGTGAACCGTTTCTTCTTCTACAATCCCACGCTTGCAGAGAGCGAGGCCGAGACGAAGAAAATCATGGACTGGGCTGGGCTTACCGACTTGGAGAAGCTGCGTCACGCCTCTACGGAAATCATGTACACCGTCGGACAATTGTATAATATGGTCAACAAGAGCGACGTATTCCTCATGGGACGTCCTATTGTTGACGGTTATGTTTGCACCAAGACTTTTGACGACGCAGCTCGTGCTGGTACTATCGCCGATGTGCCTTACATGATCGGCTTCACGTTGAACGATATGGGAGCCATGGGGCCTGGCATTGCCGAGTTCTGCAAGGTTCGTGAGGAGCAGGGGAAGAAAGCTTGGGCCTATGAGTTTGCCCGTCCTCTGCCCGATGATGGTAAACATCCCGAGGTCACCGACCGCTTGAAGGGAGCATTCCATTCGAGCGACCTATGGTTTGTGTTCAAAAGCCTCAAGCATTGCTGGCGCCCCTGGACTCAAGGCGATTGGGACCTATCTGAAAAGATGCTTACCGCATGGACCAACTTCGCCAAGTACGGCGATCCCAATGGCGAGAATAATGAGTTAGGTTGGAAGCCCTGCACAGCGGAGAAGCCGCAGTTCATGCTCTTCAAACTCGATGCCGACGAAAAGGAAGCCTCCGAGATGGGCGAGATCATGATGCCCTAAACCTCTTCGTTCTCCGTGCCCTAAACCTCTTCGTTCTCCGTGCGGGCGATAATCTCGTTCTGCAGTTGCTCGGTCATGTCGTTGAAGTAGTCCGAGTAGCCAGCTACGCGGACGAGCAGATCGCGGTACTGATCGGGGTGCTTTTGGGCATCGAGCAGGGTGGCCGTGTCCACTATATTGAACTGAATGTGGTGTCCTCCGAACTTGAAGTAGGTGCGGATGAGTTGTCCGAGTTTGCGCATGTCCTCCTCGCGCTTCAGAAGGTTGGGCACGAAGCGAACGTTGAGCAGCGTACCACCGCTCTTGGTCTGGTCGAGTTTGCCAAGCGACTTGATGACAGCTGTCGGACCATGACTGTCGCTTCCATGGGCAGGACTCGTACCGTCGCTGATGGCGAAATGAGCGAAGCGACCATTGGGCGTAGCGCCACAGACCGAGCCGAAGTAATTGTGACAAGTGGTGGATAGCATGTTCAGATGCGTTTGTCCACCACGGGTATTGGGACGTCCTTCGATGGCCTTCACGAGGTCGTCGTAAACGCGAACGGCGATATCGTCGGCATACTTGTCGTCATTGCCAAAGAAAGGCGTATGGTTGCGGATGTATTGACGCATGACCTCAACTCCGTCCCAGTTCTTCTCGCACGCTTCCAGAATCTCGTCCATCGTGTAGCGCTTATCCTCGAAGACGTGTTTCTTCAACGTCGTGAAGCAGTCGGTGATGGTGCCGAGACCTGTGCATTGGATGTACGTCGTGTTGTAGCGTGCGCCGCCGCTGTAGTAGTCCTTGCCCTTTTCGATGCAGTCGTCGATGAAAAGGCTGAGGAAAGTGGCGGGAGCGTAAAGCGAGAACATGCGTTCGATGTAGTTGTTGACGCTGAGCTTCAGGTTGACGAAGTAAATCATCTGCTTGTGCCAAGCATCGTAGAGATCCTCGAAGCTCTTAAACGTGCGAGGGTCGCCAGTCTCAAGACCGAGACGCTTCCCTGTTTCGGGGTCGATGCCATTGTGGAGCGTGATTTCCAGTATCTTAGGCGTATTGAGATAGCCCGTCAACAGGTAGGCTTCCTTGCCGAAAGCACCTACTTCAATACAACCAGAGCAGCCGCCTTCGCGTGCATCTTCGAGCGTCTTTCCGGCACGAGTCATCTCTTTGACATAAGTGTCGGGATTGAAGACAGAGGGATAGCCATGGCCTTGACGGATGACCTTGATACCGGCGAGCAGGAAGTCGTCTGGCGTATTCTCAGCGATATGGATGCTGAGGCCTGGCTGCAGCTCGTGCAACTCCTCCTGAATCTCAAGGATGATGTATGAGATTTCGTTGGCAGCACTATTGCCGTTGCGGTCTACACCTCCGATGTTGATGTTCGTGAAGTCGTTGTAGGTGCCGCTTTCGAGAGCCGTCACGCCCACCTTCGGGGGAGCGGGCTGGTTGTTGAACTTAATCCATAAGCATGAGATAAGTTCTTTCGCTTGGTCGCGAGTCAGCGTACCCTCCTCAATGCCTTTCTGATAGAAGGGGAAGAGGTGCTGGTCGATGTGTCCGGGGTTCATGGAGTCCCACCCGTTCAGTTCCGTGACCGTTCCGAGGTGCACGAACCAATACATCTGAATGGCTTCCCAAAGGTCGCGCGGAGCGTGGGCAGGAACATGATGACAGACATCAGCTATCTTCTCCAATTCCTTCTTACGTTGTGGGTCGGTTTCCTCTGCAGCCATCGATTCAGCCAGTTCTGCATGGCGCTCAGCAAACAAAATGGCGGCGTCGCAGGAGATGGCCATGGCCTCGAGTTCCTGCTGCTTGTCGGTCGCTTCGGGGTCGTAGATGAAATCCAAGCTATCGATTTTCTTCTGGATGCGCTCCTTCAGGTCGAGCAGACCGATATGATACATCTTGCCATCCATGGCCGTATGACCTGCAGCACGCTGCTCCATGAACTCGGTGAAGACGCCTGCATGGTAAGCTTCTTCCCACTCCTTTGATACATGGTTGAAGATGCGTTCGCGCTGTGTCTTACCCGACCAATAGGGGATGACCTCCCGCTCGTAGGTGTCGATGTCCTCCTGCGAGATGGTGTAGCGCTGCAGTTCGCGCTCGTTCAGGGTATGCAGATCCTCTACGGAGTGGCAGGTCAGCTCGGGGAAAGTCGGTACAGCCTTGGGCACCGGACCGCGCTCACCGACAATCAATTCATCCTTACCGATATAGATGGTCTTCCGCTTGCAGATCTCGTAGAAGTTCTTGGCACGCAGGACGGCAATGGGCATCGTGCCGTAGTTCTGCTTGTAGAACTCAGTCTCGATCAATGCACGCTCGATGGAAAGCGTCGTCGGGGTGTCGAAATTCTCTTGGCGGAGACGCTTGATGCGCTCGTTCATACCGCCCTCATTCTCTGGATATTTGATGCTAAAGTTCATATCTTTTATGTTTTGCGGTGCAAAGGTACATGAAAAAGTGTGGGGAACAAAACTTTTGTAAGATTTTCTGCTCGGCAACGCTAAAGTTCATCAGGCCACGGACAAGGCAGGCCTGTCGCTTTATGGGTTGGTCGTTGTGCTTTCATGGCGCGCAGACGTTTTCCCAGCTTGCGCGAGAGGCGGCGGACGAGTTCGGGACGGGAGGCCGAGAGGTCGTGCTGTTCGCTGATATCGTGGCTGATGTCGTAGAGTTCCTTTTGTCCAGTCTTGTAGCTGTAGATGAGTTTCCAATCTCCTTCGCGAATGGCACAGTTGAGGTCGATGCCCGGTCCGCGATTGCCCCACACATGAGGGTAGTTCCAGATGAGAGCACGTCCTCGCGAGGGGTCGCCTGTTCCACGCAGCAGAGGTACGAAACTCTGCCCATCCACTTTCTGCAGCACGCTATAACGTCTGATGTCAGCCATCTCCAGAATCGAAGGAAAATAATCTTCGATGAGTACGTAACGGTCGCAACGTGACGCTGTTTTGACAACGCCAGGCCATCGGACAATCATCGGTTCGCGAATGCCGCCTTCGAGGAGTGACCCTTTACCGCTGCGCAAGGGCGCATTCTGCGTGTAGAGGGGTTCGTCGCGCCACTCTGCACCTGTGGCATATCCGCCGTTGTCGCTCATGAAGAGCACGATCGTATGCTCCGCCTGGCCATTGCGGTCGAGCCAGTCGAGGATGTCGCCGAGACTCTTGTCCATCCCCTCGATGAGCGAGGCATAAGCCGCCTCTTTCTCCGAGAGCCCACGTTGGCGGTATTTCTCGTAGAAGCGCATATCGCGGTCAATGGGGACGTGGACGGCATAATGCGACATATATAAGAAGAAGGGCTGGCCTTCGTCCTTCTTCCATTGCTGGAGTGCCGCCAAAGCTTCTTGCGTGAGTGCTTCGGTGAGGAAAGTGCCTGTGCCCCAATATTTCTGCAGCCCAGGAATGGCAAACTGCGCCGTAGGTCGCCCCTCGGCATCATGGCCGAAACGTCGTTCGCTCAGATAGGTGGCTGGTCCGCCTGCTGCATGTCCGGCTATGTTCACGTCGAAACCAAAGTGCAAAGGCGACTCGCCGGGCGTTTCCTGTGCACCCCAATGGGCTTTGCCACAATGGATGGTGTAGTAATCTGCCGCGTGCAGGATGTCCACGAAGGAGCGGGCAACAAAAGTGTTGGGCGTGCCAACGGACTGACATACACCATTGTAGTTCCAGTCGGGTGGTGAGAGTTGTTCGTCAGCATCGTCGGTCATCTGTCCTTTGCGGAACGTCCAATTGGTCACGCGATGACGGGCTGCATTGGCCCCCGTCAGCAACGAGCAACGGCTGGGCGAACTGATGGGGCTGGCGTAGGCTTGGGTGAACAACATTCCCTGCCCGGCCAACCGCTCCATGTTGGGCGTTTCGTAGGTGGCATTGAGCGGAGTCCGTTGCGTCCAGAAAGGTACAGACGTGTCCTGCCATCCCATATCGTCGACCATGAACAAGACAATGTTCGGCCGTCCGTCCTGAGTGGAATGTGCCTCGAGCGAGGCTACAGCGACAACCATCGAGGCCATCGCTACGGGAACACGAGTTCTCAACTTACCTCTCCTTCGCTTGATAGACCTCTTCGATGCTCATGGGCTTCTTGATGTTGCCGAGCAGTTTCACCTGTCCGTTGGGCAAGACGGCATAGTTCAGTTCGTTGCGCAGACCCGTGAAGTCACGCCAGGGGCCGAGCTTATCGTAGCAGATGAAGTCGGTGAACTGGTGCTCAGCCTGCCACTTGTCCATCAGTTCGGGGATGAAATAGATGCCGGGCTCCACGGTGAACACGAAGCCGGGCTCGAGCGGACGAGCCAGACGCAACGACTTGAAGCCGAACTGCGTGCTCTTCGTGTCGCCGTCGAGGTAGCCTACATACTGCTCGCCGAGGTTCTCCATGTTGTGGACATCCAGTCCTACCATGTGTCCGAGTCCGCAGGGGAAGAACAGGGCATAGGCTCCGATGCGTGCAGCCTCAGCAGGGTCGCCCTTCATGAGTCCGAGCGACTTCATGCCTTCACATATCTTAGTGGCAGCAGCGATATGGGCATCGCGGAAAGGCACACCGACGGCAAGCGTGTCCACGGCTGCATAGAACGAAGCGAGATGAATCTCGTAGATGGTCTTCTGCCGCTCCGTGAAGCGTTTGCCTACGGGCATCGCCGATGAGAGGTCACCTGCATAATGCGACCTTGTCTCGGCGCCTGCGTCTAGCAGGAAGATATCTCCCTCCTTGCATCGATGGATGAAGCCGTGGTTGTGCAGCACCTGTCCCTGCACGGTGGCAATCGTGGGGAAGGCGAGTGCGTTGCCATGGCGGCAGGCCACCTCCTCCACCGCGGCAGCCACTTCGCTCTCGTGAACGCCGGGGTGCACGGCGCGGTAGGCGGCCAGATGCATCTCTGTGCTGAGGTCTACGCTCTCCTCGATGAGCAGGATCTCTTCCATATCCTTGTGGTTGCGTTGCGCCACAATCGCCTTGATGAAAGGCACACTCGCACGTGAAGGCTGTGCTGCAGGCTCTATGCCCAGCAACTCCCATAGCCATACGCGGTGGTCGCCGCGGTAGGGTGGTAGGAAGTGGATGGGCTGTCCTTTCTTCATCGCTTTGTCCAAGTAGGTTTTCAGCTCAGCCATCGGACGCGTGTCGGTGATGCCGAACACTCTGGCCCGTTCCTTCAGCGTGGGCATCGTCCCCGTCCATACCACGTCATCGATGGTCAGTTCGTTGCCGAAGACGATAATACGGTCTTCGTCCACATCGATGATGGCAGCGAGATCGGGGTTATCCAGTCCGATGAAATAGAGGAATGTACTGTCCTGACGGAATCTATAGGTATTGTCGGCGTAGTTCATGCCCACTTCGGCGTTGCCGAGGAAGAGCAACAGACCGCTGCCCATGTCTTTATTCAGCTGGGCACGGCGTCGGATGTAGGTTTCAGTTTTGATTTTCATGACCTGTTTTTGCTAGTTTTGTTGGCAAAAATACGATTTTTTCTTGATACTCCCACTCTTTTTCAGAACTTTTCTTTTGAAAAGACCGTTCATTCCCCTTTTTTCATCATTTATTAGCCTTCAAACAGCAATCGTCCCTACCCGAATCTGTCAGGAAGGGACGATAAATCAAGTCGCACGAAGGTTGACTAAAGAAGTGGCAATAGCGTTCGCATGGCGGGTGGTACGGCATGGTTGATGTCCATGCTTTCCACTTTCTGCAAGAAGTAGTGTCCTTTCTCAGTATGGCCGAGTCCGAGGTGACCGAGAGCCATCATGAGGTTACAATGGATGGTGTTTTTCTCCTGCAGGTCGCCGTCCCAGATGAGCAGGTCGGGCAACGAGACGGCGAAGTAGTCCATCGTCTGTTCCTCGAAGATATGTTGCTGGCCGTAGTTGATTAACTTGTAGCACAAACCGCGGGACAAGTCAATTAACGATTTACTATTTAACGATTTACTATTTACCATTTGGACTGTGCCTTGTTCGTCCTTTGTCGATTCGAGTTCTGCAAGGCGACGATAAGCTAAAGCGGCGTAGAAGATCTTGTCGGGTTTGGCGTCGTTATAGTACATGGCAGCAGCAGGCTCCGTCGGTCCTTCGGTGGCCAACTCATAGTGATGGCACGCTTCGTCGAGGTTGCCCAACTTCTCATAGGCGAGTCCGAGCAGGTAGTGGAAATCGTTCTCCTGTGCGCCATAGAGCTTGCCTTCGCCGAGATGATGAGGATACTCCATGCATTCCTTGAGCAAGCGAATAGCCAATTGCACGCCGTCTGTCTTCTCTGGGTCTTTACAGGTTTCTGTGAGCAAACGTTTCGCTTGCTCCACGCGGCAGATCTGATACTGAGCCGAAACCTTACCTTCGCCACCCTCCCAAGGATGGAAGATGTGGCTGTCCAGTTTGTGCATGGCTTCTTCGTAGCGGCCTACTTGATTCAGCAACGTAATTTCCTCGAGTACAAGGTCGTCGCGTCGTTGTATGAGCGCAGGATATTGCTGTAGGAAGGCGAGGCGCTCGGCATGAGGACGTTGCAGACGTTTGTAGAGTTGGTCGAGTTCCATGAGCACGCGTTCATCTTTCTTGTCGAGTTGGAAGGCGCGCTCCATATACTCCACAGCTTCATCCTGACGTCCTTGTTTATTGAATCGTGCGAGAGCCAAGTTACGCCAGACGGTGGGGAACTTCGGGTCGAGTCTGGCAGATAGCTCCCAGTTCTCTATGGCGAGGTCATACTGCCGCTTGTCGTAGTAGAGACAACCGAGGTAGTAAGGTGCGCGGGCTCCATCGGGGTTCATGGTCTTAGTCATGCCCAGCACGACGACATCCTCTATGCGGTTGGGGAAGCAGCAGTAGCTATCCACCTTCTCGGCTTGTTCGAACGAGGCGTTGGCGGCTACGGCGTCGCCCAATTCCAGTTGCGCCCAGCCTGTATAATAATAGGTCATCGGATGTTTCGTCTTACACATCTTCAGGATGTCTATGCTCTCCTGCCACAAACCTGCCTGCGCATAGTCGAGCGCCAGTTCGTGGTAGTTATACACGTTGCCGTGCATCATCTCAGTCATTTCCTTCAGCAGGTCCTTGTCCTTCGTAAGGAGGTATTGTTCGTAACGGATGCCGTAGTTGAAGGGGTCCAGTCGTAGCGACTCCTTGATGAGCGACAGCCGTTCGTTCAGTTCCTGCGAACTACCCATCTGCAGTCCCCCCTTCTGCTTGCCGTCCTGTAGTTTGCGCAGTACTACAGCCTTCAATGCACGTGCTTTGTGGTTGCAACTGTTGAAGATGAGGCATCGGTTGAGCTCGTCGAGGGCATCGTCGAGGCGCATCTCGGAGACGCTTATGCAGGCGGCTTCGAAATAGCCAGCATCGGCCCAAGCCTTGTTCCATGTTGATTTCCAGAATAGCTCGTAGGCCTCCTGCTTGCGGAATTGGAACTTCAGCGCCAATGCCAGGTTGAAGATAGCCTCGCCATCGTAGGGGTTAGGGTTGCGTTTCTGCCATATCTTCACGGCCTTTCGTAAGTAAGTTTCGGCCTTGTCAAAGCGACCGCGTCGCAGGTACCATAGCCCCATCTGATTCAGACAACGCACATCGTTGGGATCACGGCGCAGCGCCTCCTCGTAGTAATCGAGTGCCGACCATGTGGCGTGGCGGTATTGTTCCAAGTGCAAGCCTGTCAGGTAGAGCTGGTCATTGGTCTTGCACTCCACGGGTGGCAGTGCTGCCTCGGCGGAGTCGGGGATGGGACGCACCTCATCAGGCTCGGGGGACCAGGACAACAATGGCACAGACCCGGCTCGGCCCATAGGAACGCTCAATGCCTCGAGAGCCGCAGAAACCTTATATATATTAAATGTGAGGTCGGAGAAGTTAAAGCTTTTGATGTCAACCTCTTTGGAGAAAACGGCTTCGGGTGAGAGGGTGACGGCCTCGTCGAAGAGAATAGCGTCCTTGGCAGAAAGCACCAATCGTACCTCCTTCTTCGTAGTGGCCAGCACTTTGAAAGTGACCTTACTCCCCTCGCCTGTTGGAGAGGGGACGGGGGTGAGGCTGAAGAGGAAGTCCTTCGTGGCCTGTTTGACCACGCCTAGTTCGCGGTAGGGCATGAAGTACTGCGTGAACTGCTTTTCCTCATAGGGCATCAGCCACGTGAAGTCTGGCTGGTTCTCGGTATAGACACCCGCCATCAGTTCGATGTAGGGGCGGAAACCAGAACGGAGTTTATCAATGGATAATGGACTATGGTCAATGCCTTCTTGTTGTTCGTCGTGCGCAGCCAATTTCCCATTTTCTGTTTCCCGTTTTTCATTTCCGACGCAGTTGGTCAGATTCCTGTCCCACGCACGTCCGAAGTCGCCGTTGCCCCAGGTCCATTGCTTCTTGCCGGGTGAGAAGTGGTGGCTGGCGACGTGGAGCATACCCGCCTGGGTGTCGTTCTCGTAACCGCCTTCGAAGTCGTACTTCGAGTTGACGGCCATATAGCTCGTCGGAACCTTGATATTCTTATAGTTAGAGATATCCACGCCAGCCGAGTAGTCCATCTTGTAATAGGTTCCTGTAGCGATGGGGAAACTCGAGACGGCACGCTTGCCGTGGTCGAAAACGGCATTCACATCGGGTGGGAAGACGCTTTGGTAGGCGTCGTTCACCTCCACAGCAGGGTTGGCCCACCAGAGGAAGGTCTGGGGCAGGGGAGTGCGGTTTGAGAGGCGTCCACGGATTTCCAAGTATGCACAACCGGGTCGTAGCGTGAAGCCAACGAGTCCTTTCTGGTGAAACATACGTTCCATTTCGTTGCACCAAACAGTGACCGAACCGTCTTTGCCTTCCTCGATGATATGGTCAACAGGCATGTAGGTCGACGGACGGTGGTGCTGAGGCCAATTGAATTCGATGCCGCCGCTAATCCAAGGTCCGGCAAGCCCCACCAAAGCCGGCTTGATGACATGGTTGTAGTAGACGAAATGACGCTCACGAATCTTGTCGTAGGCCATCTGGATGCGCCCGCCTAACTCTGGCATGATCATCACTTTGATATACTCGTTCTCCAGCCACACCACTTGCCACTCTTGAGGCGTCGGCTCATTGGCTATCGACTCGATGACGGGATAGGGATAGACCACGCCGCTACTGCCTTGATAGACACGTTTCTCTAAGAACATCGGATTCTTCTCCGCTTTACCCACTTCGTAGGTCGGGATCGTTACAGTTTCACACCAAGCACTAACCATATATTTAGTTGTAAATTGAAAATTAATTATTGAAAGTTTACTATTCGTCCTTATTCTATCCTTGAAGGAATGCCTTACCTCCTTCGAAGGCGGGGCATGCTCTTCCTTTAATCCTCCAGCTCTTTACCCTTTGTCTCAGGACAGTTCTTCCACAGGAATACGAAGGCGAATGCGCATATCGCAGCATAAACCCAGAACGTGCCGCTGCTGCCTAGGGCCGCGTTCATCGAGGGGAAAGAGAAGGTCAGCGTACAGCATCCAACCCAAAGGGCGAACGTACAAATGGCCATCGCTACGCCACGAATGCGGTTCGGGAAGATCTCTGCCAATAATGTCCAGGTAACAGGACCGAGCGTCATCGCATAAACCGAGATGGCTGCCACCACAAGTGCCACCATAGCGAAACCAGTCAGATGCTGGTAGTAGCAATAGCCCAGCACGGCATAGATGATGCCAAGACCACCAGCGCCCAACAGCATCAACGTCCGGCGTCCCCACTTCTCGATGGTATAGAGCGCAACAAACGTGAACAGCACATTCGCTATGCCTGTGATGACAATATTGATAAACATCCCGTCCACATCGAAACCAGCGCCCACGAAGATTTCTTGCGCGTAGTTGAAGATGACGTTCGTGCCACACCATTGCTGGAAGACGGCGATGAAGAGGCCTAGCAGCAATACCTTGCGGTACTGCTGAGTGAAAAGTGAAAAATGAGAATTCCCTTTGTAGTCAGCTTGTCCTGCGGAAGCCGCAAATGATTTAGATTTTTCACTTTTCACTCTTTCACTTTTCACTCTTTCATACACTGGGCTCTCCGGAATGAAGAAACTCATCACAAGGAATAAGGCTGCAGGGAGTGTCTCGGCCCAGAACATCCAGCGCCAACCCCATGCTACGTTCCACGCCTGGCTCTCGGCCACGCTGGTGTCACGAGCCAGCAGCAAGTTCACCACTTGTGCGGCTAGGATACCCAACACGATGGTCATCTGGTTGAGGCTGACCATACGTCCACGGATGTTCGCAGGGCTGACCTCAGCGATGTACATGGGTGCCAAGGCTGAGGCTACACCTATGCCAACGCCTCCGACGAAGCGCGCTATATTAAATAAGGTGAAGTCGTTGAACAATCCCGTACCGATGGCCGAGACGGTGAACAACACGGCAGATGTGGTCAACAATGGTTTACGACCATAGCGGTCGGCAGCAGCACCTGCCACCATGGCACCCACGAGGCATCCAATGAGGGCTGTCGTCATGGCTACGCCTTGTAAGACAGGCGAGTCCGCGATGCCGAAATAAAGTTCGTAGAAAGGCTTGGCACCGCCGATGACCACCCAATCGTAGCCAAACAGGAGGCCGCCCATCGCCGAGACAGAGCAAATGAAATAGAGGAAACCTTTTTTGTTTCGCATAACGATTGAACCTTGAGTTAAAATGTTGGGCTATGAGGCGCGCCCCGTCACTTTTCGCTCGGGAAAGAACCAACGGTCGGACTGGAGATAAAGGATAGTACCTGTTCGGCTATGGATTGCATCCCAGCTACTGATGGATGACCACTCTTCTTGTGGATGTCATGCAACTGAATACAGGGTATCTGATGAGCCTCGCACGAAGTGATGGTGGCGCGTGTTATATCTTCGCGAAGGCCATCGTTGAGCAGGAAATAGATCTGCACGTTAGGATAACGGTCCTTGGCGTCGGCGAGCAGACGATCAAGGGCGGGGGAATAAGTGAAGAGGTCGCCACTCTGTGGCTCGCCTACGGGCACGCCCGCCCAGCTGTCGTTGGTGCCACCGAAGATGAACAGGATGTCAGGACTGCCAAGACGTGGTAGGCGTGTGATGAACGAACGGTCGGTATAGTCCTCGCCACGATAACCGCGATAGGAGATGGTGGCTCCGCTGAACGATTCATTCTTCTCGAGCAGGTATCCACCCCGTGAGATGAGTTGCCACCACCAGGTCTGGCGTACTGAACTAACGTCAGTATTGGCCGTGTCGGTTTTGGCCCAATACCAGATGGCATTGCCCGTGGGGATGTAGCCTTCGTAGGTGGAATAGGAATCGCCTAGGATGCTCACACGCATGCGAGAGGAGTGGTGCTGGGCGGCAAGTGGCGTCAGCACTAAAAGTAGGATTAATGTCGCTAAGAATTTTTTTGAGTTCATGTTAATGTGGGATTTTGAAAGAATAAAAAAGATTGTGATAGAGGGGAGAGGAATGTCGCTTTATTTGTTTTGAAACTTGGGCTTGAGCTCGTCGGGCGATTCGTTGGTGAACATATTGACGGCAGGGGCTTCGTGGTCGAAGAGGTGGTGGAGGGTCTCGGGCGAGAGGGTGAGCGTGGGCTGGAAGTCGGGGCTCTGCATGTAGCGGAGGATGCTGTGGCGCAGCTGACGGGCTACGATGCGGCGGTCGAGGTCGGAGGTGAGGTCGAAGGTAGTGAGGATGAGACGTCCTTTGCCTACGCGGGCTTCGAGGAGCATGCCGAGCTTACGCGAGAGGTGCCAGGTGTCGATGGGCTGGACGATGGGTTGGTAGTCCGCAGGGAACGTGGCGAGATTGATGCACTGGGCGCGGTTGGTGAGTTCCCACCACTGGAGGTCCTGCCAGTCGTCGGTCGGGAAATCGCGGAAGATGGGATGCTCGGCTTGGATGTAGGCGCCGGTGGTGTGAGGGGGCTTCATCTTGAACCACGAGGTATTCCAGAAGACAGGCAGGAAACGGTGGACGACGTCGTTGCCGTACTTGATCTGACCGCCTGCAAGGAGGAGGACATCCTTGCCTGCCTCCACTGCTGCCAGTGCGGAGTCGAGCTGGGAACCCCCAGCCTTGCCTTCTTGAAGTGTCAAGCGTCGCTTAGCGCCGAGCGGTTGGGTGGGAGCGGACAGCTTCGAGGAGGAGAGGTCGCAGATGATGATGGAGTTGCCGGCTTCGCCATTTAATGACGAATGACGAATGACGCGCTCGAGTTTGCTCGCTTGACCCTTCAAGAATGACGAATAAGATTTACCTTTAAGACTTGCTGGTAACTTGTATTTGTCATTCCGAGCGAAGCGAGATTCGTCATTCTTCATTCCATTGGGGTAAACCCAAAGGTTCCAGTGGTTCTTGTGATTGGCATCGGCATGAATGGTGAGGGTGAGCTTGGCAGCGTGGTCGATGGAGGAGGGGAGGAACACGATATCTTCGCCCACGCGGCAGTTGCCCTCCTGCAAGAGTTGGTCGCCATCGCAAATCGTATAGTGCAGCAGGGAAATGTCTTTACCGCTCATATTATATAATAAGGTATGGGCCCGGATGGTGTCCGTCGTCTCGAAAGTGAAACGGGGCAGGCTGGCAAGGGGGACGATGTCGGAGCAGAACTCGCGCCAATCGGGGGCTGTGCAGTAGCCTTTCTCGCGCCAATGGACGTTGAGGGGACCGACGAGGGCTGTGCCTTGGCCGCTGTAGTCGTTGAGGGAGAGAAGTTGGAAACCTGCGTAGCCGGGGGTGCGCAAGTGACGCTCAATCTCGTATTTGTAAGCCAGCACTTGCAGTCGTCCGCTGGACATGAGGAACTTCTCGGCTTGCGCTGCCATGCCATTGGCGGCAAGGAGATCGCGGAAAATCTCGAAGTTGCGGGCTTTGTAGGCCCCCGTGTATTGAGAGATTTCCTTGAAGTCGGGGAAGGCACACCATTGGCCTTGCTCGTGGGAGAGGATGGGGGTGGTGTTTTCGGTCTGCCCTTCTGTGGGCTTGAAATGGCGTGGAAGACGAATGGCTTCGGCATAGGTGTCGTTGCTACTGGGTTGTCGTTGGTTCCATTCCAGACCGCGAGCACCGCCTTTGACGTGGTACTCAGAGCCGTAGTCCCATTCCCATCCTCCACCGACAGAGGCGGTGCAGTAGATACGTGAGGGGTCGTGGGCTTTCATCTGTTGAACGAAATCAACTCCCCAATTCACCCAGTTGCCGGCAGGTTCGTTGCCAGCTGCGAGCATGACGAAAGAGGGATGGTGGCCGTAGGTGTCGAGGATGGCACGGCACTCATCGGTAAGATATTGATCGATGGGCATCCCATTACCCAGTTTCACACCGTGATTTGGCCACGAAGGACCTTCGGGCTGGAGATAGAAGCCGAGGCGGTCGGCAGCCACGAAAGCAGCCTCGGGTGGGCAATAGCTATGGAAACGCATGTGGTTGAGACCGTATTCCTTACAAATGCTGAAGATGCGTTCCCAAGAGGTGGTGTCGGTGGGCGGAAAACCTGTCTCGGGGAAGCAACAGTTCTCGACGGTGCCACGAAGGTGGATGGGCTGTCCGTTGAGCAGGATGTCACGTCCCTCAACGGCTATCTCGCGGAAGCCGAAGGTAATGCGGACGGGCTGGCCTTGATAGTGGATGGTGGCGGTGTAGAGCTGCGGATGGTGCTCACTCCAAGGCTTGGCGCCAGGGACGTGGATGTCGAATGTCTGGTCGTTGAGGGTGATATGAGCGGTCTCGGTGGCGAGGTCGGTGATGACACGTCGGCGGTAGATAAGGGGAGATGTACGCAACTCGATGCGGCCTGCAATGCCGTTCCAGTTGCCTTGGGTTTGATCGGTGACGCTATGCGAGTCCTGCCCTACACAGACGTTCTCGATGCCGTTGTAGACGCGGATGGCAATCTCGTTCTCGCGGCCAAAGCGCAGGTAGGGCGTGATGTCATACTGATGCGGCACGGAGAGAGACATCTGGTGGCCTACTTCATTGCCGTTGATGAAGACGGTGGTCTCGATGTGAGGGCGCTCGAGGAAAAGGGTGACCCGTTGACGGCGCCAAGCCTTAGGAATGGCAATGGAGCGGCTGTAGGTAGCTTCGCCGACGAAGTGCTTCTCGGGGGTGAGGAAGAAAGGAAATTTCATCTGGCCGGCGTGGCGGTAGGGCTCCATGAAGGGGTTGAAGTAATACGAGGAATCGTATAGGGAGCCTGTCCAGCGGGTGTTGACGGAGAGGTCGTCGCCAAGGCCGTTGGTAAGGAGAGAACCGGGGAGGCTGACTGCGGTGGCATCGAGGCGAGAGGTGAGACGCCAAGAGCCGGAGAGGTCGAGGGACTGAGCCGCGGAAAGGGAGAAGAGGGACTGAGCCCGGGAATGGGAGAAGAGAGACTGAGCCGCGGCAGAGCCGCAGCCTACGCCGAAAGAGATGAGGAAGAAGAGGAGATGCTTAAACATATGAAAATGAAGGGGAGATGGATTATTTGACTTTCTGCTCGGCTTTGCCGTTTCGTTCTGCGAAGAACTTTTCCGCTCGGCTTTGCCGCTTTGCTCTGCGAAGAACGTTTCTGCTCGGCTTTGACGCTTCGCTGCGAAGGACTTTTCAGCTAGGCTTTGCCGCTTCGTTCTGCGAAGAACTATTCTGCTCGGCTTTGCCGCTTTTGCTCTGCGAAGAACTATTCTGCTCGGCTTTGCCGCTTTGCTCTGCGAAGAACTATTCTGCTTGGCTTTGCCACTTCGCTCTGCGAAGGACTTTTCCGCTCGGCTTAGGCTCTAATATATTGCTTTCACCTTTTCTTTTGTGACTTCCTCATGTTCGGTACGAATTTTCCGATTGCTGCCAGACTCCACATAAGTATTGGCAGGGCAATCATCAATATCTTGTATTTCATTTATTCAATGAGTTTTAATGATTTCCGCCTGCAAAGATAGTAAAAGAATTGCTACGTCGTATCGGTTTTCGGGAATAATTTTGCATCATGACGAAATAGAAAGTAAGAAAGTAAGAAAGTCACTTGTAGACAGGAATGAATTCGGGTTTGCAAAAGGGCAACGAGAGATGGCAATGAGTGACGGCATCATGACGAAATAGAAAGTAAGAAAGTAAGAAAGTCACTTGTAGACAGGAATGAATTTGAGTTTGCAAAAGGGGACTACATGCCGACAGACATTTCAGACGACTTGTAGACAGGAATGAACATGACGGACAAAACACCATATAAGGGAATAATAGGAAATTATAATTAATATAATAATATTAATAATAAATTATAATTATATTATATATTATTATTACAAATTAAAAGCTCTGTAGAAAGTGAAAATCATTCCTGTCTACAAGTGACTTTCTTACTTTCTTACTTTCTCCCGCTTCCTCGGCAACTATGCACATGAGCGAAATTGACCATTCGTGTCGGCTTTCGCAAATATTCATGTCGGCTTTCGAGAATATTCGTGTAGGCGTAGTCGTAAATGCGAATGAGTGGACTTAATCTTCGATTCCAGAAACCACGTCATCGCCTTATTCTTCTGTCCCCCTCGCAGATCATCCTCGTCATATCATTCGCTTCGCTCTGAGAAGAACTTTTCAACATTTCAACTTTTCAACATTTCAACTTTTCAACATTTCAACTTTTCAACGTTTCAACTTTCAGCACGGCTTCGCCCGGGGTGCGGTCTGCTTCGCGGGGAAGGTAAATGGGAGCTTCGGGCTGGAGAGGGAGGATGCGGAGTTCAAGTTCGGTACAACCTGCGGGCAGGCGCCAGAGGCCGTAGAGGAAGGGGCGACCGTAGTAGAAGTTGTCGGCAATAAGGTGGCCATTCGCATAGAGACGCGCACAATCGCCGCGATAGGCAATTTTCAATAACCCAGATTGATGAGTGAAGAGTGAGGAATCGCTAGGAAGGGTGATGCGGTAGACGGCTGCTTGTTGCCAGTCGTCCTCGGAGGGGGCTTCGGCAACCTTGGCTTTACCCTTCTTAATGGCGCGCAGGGAGCCGGCTTCTTGGAGCTTGGTGACGATGGGAGAGTGCACGGAGGACGATGCGTACTGCGGTTCGTTATCTTGACTCTCTAAGAAGAGGTGCTCGGCTTCGTCGCGTGAGAGAAGGTAGAGATTGCCATAGACAGGCTTCGCGATGCCTCGCGCTTTCAGGTTCTTCAACGTCTTTCCGCTCTGAAGGACAATAATTGTCGAAATGCCGGGGACCTGCATGAGATAGAGCTTGCCGTCGCGCTTAGCCACGAGCTGAGCGGTGGCGTAACGGATGCCCTCGACGTTGACGGGGAAGATAGCAGAACAGCCGGCGGGAATAGTGAGACGGGGGAAACGGACGCCGCAGGCTTCAAGATCTGTGGTAAGCTTGGGGGAGAGGGCTGCGAATCGTTCGTAGTTATTGACGAAGATGAAGGCAGATTGTCCATCCGAGCGCACAGACCACCGCAGATGCGAATCGTCGCGTTGCTTGAGGTCTTCAGGCGTGGGGAAAGAGGCTTCCATCGGGGCAAGTAGTTCGCCAAAATCGTGCATGAAAAGGTGGAGGGGACGGAGGCGGTAGTACTGCGGATAAGTCTGTCCGAACTCACCGAGGGGTGCTTGGAAGTCGTAGGTGCAGACGGGTAGGTCGTTGTTGGCGGTGAAGGGCGAGGTCTGACATTCGTTGAGCGTATTCAATTTGCCTTCAGGGTTAGTACCGCCGTGGTACATATAGTAGCCGAGGAGGTTGGAACCGCTGCCCAACTTCACAAGAGCCATTGCGTAAGCATCCTCGGGATAGACATAAGGACGGCGATGATAGGCCGTAGCCATGCCGCCACCGAGCTCACAGGTGAAGTAAGGGTAGGAAGAGGGCTCTCCCTCCGCCCTCCCTGTCTGTGAGGAAGCAGAATGCACTTGACTGGATGAAGAATTCGTGCCAACAGAGGTGGCCGTTCCCTCTCTGACAGGGAGAGCGGGGGGAGTGTCCTGATCGACAGGTGCTCCCATATTGCTGGCGGGCTTCACTTGGCCTTTGAAATTAAATGCCTTGAAGTAGCTGCCAACGCCCTCCTGGGTACTCTTGTCCCAGAACCCATCAGCATAATCGCCAAAGAGCGGAAGCATTTCGCCAAAAGGCATGGGGGTGGTGAGTTCGGGCCAACCAGTACGCGTGTAGAACGGAAGGTCGAAACCTACGTCGAGGGCTATGCGCTTCAGGGCAAGCAAGTAGGAGGCAGGGCCGCGATACTCGTTGTCGAATTGGGCAGCGATGACAGGACCGCCGTCCTTCCATTGTAAGCCTTGGACTTGAGCGAAGATCTGGCGATAAAGGCGTGCGGTATAGTGGATGAAGGTGGAATCCTGCGAGCGCATCTTACATGGCTTGCTGAACAGCCATTCGGGCAGTCCTCCGTTGCGTACCTCGCCATGACACCAAGGGCCCATGCGCAAAACAACAGGCATACCTTCGTCGCCACACACTTCGATGAAGCGACGCAGGTCGCGCTGTCCACTCCAGTCGAAAATGGCTTCCTGCTCCTCGATATGATTCCAGAAGACATAGGTGGCGATGATGGTGACTCCTCCTTCACGCATCTTGCGCACTTCGGCTGGCCACTCATCGGCTGGGACACGACTGTAATGGATTTCGCCCATGACAGGGCAGATGCGATGTCCGTCAACGAGAAGGCTGTGGTGGTCCCAAGTAATGGAGGAGCCGAACGGAAGGGTTGAAGGCTGAGCCGCGAGGGCGAGAGCTGCAGCCAAAGATGTGAGGAGGATAGTCAATCGTTTCATCGTGGTCTTGGTTTTGGGCGCAAAGGCAATCGGATAAGAGGTGGCGAAGGAAGGAAAAAGAACCAAAAAAGGATGGACAATCATGCGGCGAATGTCCATCCTCAGACGGATGACACAGTTTTATGGCTGGTGTATCTCGTTGACCTTCTTGTGCTTGCTGATCTGCATGTCCGTCTCGGGGAAGTGTTCGGCGAGCAGGGCATAGAGGTCGGGGTCGTAGACTTTGAGCTCTTCGCGGGTGTTGCACCAGTTGTGTTTGCCATCGGGGTACGGCATCTCAGCGTTCACGTTGAACCAGTCCTGAACTGCCTCGGCGAAGTATTCCATGTGGTCGGTTATGCGGTAGGTACCATCGAGGATGCCCTTGGCCTTGGCGTTCTCGTACAGCTGTTTGAGGCGGCCATCGAATTCGGGCTCGGCAATCATCAGACCGATGCAATGGATGGCATGGGCGAACTCATGGATGAGGATGTCCTCAGCGTGATATTTATCTATTTGATAGGCCAATACGTTCTCCTCGGCACAACTGGTCAAGGGCTCTTCTATTGTTCCACCGAGTCCGCGTGCACGAAGGTCCCAATTCAAGGCTGTGTCGTTGACGAGGTAGCGGTGCTCGGGAATATCCGTTGTGCCTTCGTAGCGTGCCATGATGGCGACGCGAGCGTTGGCTTTGATCATGGCTTGCAGCACCTCAGGCTTCAGCATGCAGGTCATCGCGTACAAAGTACGATGAGCGGCCACGAAAGCTGAGTCGGGGACGCGCCATGAAGACACGAGCGGCAAGCCGTTGACATCGACATATTTCACGTAGAAAGAGTCCAAGCCGAGGGAGTCGGGGACTGAAGAAACGTGACATTCAGGGCAGTCGAAAGTAGCTACACCCTCGCCCCCTCCCTGAGAGGGAGGGGTGTTGCAGGCTGCAATAAGGGTAGAAACCACCAATGTGGCTAATAAGGCCTTATGAAGTTTCATATCTTGAGTTTTAAGTAAGATTGGTGGTTTACTTCATATAGGTGTAGCGGTAATCCGTAGGGCTGACGAGTGTTTCCTTGATGACGCGCGGGATGATCCAGCGGATGAGGTTGAACTCGCCGCCAGCCTTGTCGTTGGTGCCGCTGGCACGGGCTCCGCCGAAGGGCTGCATACCCACGACGGCACCTGTAGGCTTGTCGTTGATGTAGAAGTTGCCAGCGGCGTAAGCCAGGCGGTCGGCCAGCTTCTCCACGGCCATGCGATCGCGACCGAAGACGGCACCAGTTAAGCCGTAAGGTGAAGTCTCATCGCAGAGTGTGGCAGTCTCTTCCACCTTGTCGTCGTCGTAAGGATAAACGGTGATGATGGGGCCGAAGATTTCCTCTTCCATCGACTTGAAGCGTGGGTTAGTGGTCTCGATGATGGTCGGCTCCACGAACCAGCCAACCGTCTTGTCGCATTTACCTCCGAGGACAATCTTGGCATCGTCGGCAGCGAGGGCGAAGTCGATATAGCTCTTGCACTTGTCGAAAGAAGCCTCGTCGATGACTGCATTCACGAAGTTCTTCGGGTCGCGTACGTCACCCTTCTTGATTTCAGCCGCCATGCGCTTCATATCCTCTAATACGGTCGGCCACAAGCTCTTGGGGATATACATACGACTTGCAGCCGAGCACTTCTGACCTTGGAACTCGAAGGCGCCACAGAATGCTGCCGTAGCTACAGCCTTAGCGTCGGCCGAGGGATGTACGAAGATAAAGTCCTTACCACCCGTCTCGCCTACAAGGCGCGGATAGGAGATATAGCGGTCGAGGTTGGAGCAAGCTTGGCCCCAAAGGCTCTTGAAGGTGGCGGTGGAGCCTGTGAAGTGGATGCCGGCGAAGTATTTACTCTCAGTGCAGACCTTGCCGATGAGTGCGCCGCTGCCGGGCAGGAAGTTGATGACGCCGTCGGGCAGACCTGCTTCCTTGTACAACTGCATCAGGTAGTAATTGGAGAGCAGGGCAGTGGTAGAGGGCTTCCAAACGGCAACGTTACCCATCAGTACGGGCGTCATGCAGAGGTTAGAGGCAATACTTGTGAAGTTGAAAGGCGTCACGGCCAGCACAAAGCCTTCCAAGGGTCGATATTCCGTATGATTGATGTTTCCTACGCCGTCCTTGGGCTGCATCGCATAGATCTTTGAAGCGTAGTGGACGTTGTAGCGGAAGAAGTCGATGGTCTCGCAGGCCGAGTCGATTTCAGCCTGATAGATGTTCTTGCTCTGCCCCAGCATGCAGGCGGCATTCATGATCGGGCGATACTTTGTAGCGAGCAATTCAGCCATCTTCATGGCGATGCCGGCACGCACGGTCCAGTCGGTACGCGACCACTCCTGCCAAGCCTTCATGGCAGTCTCGATGGCCAGCTGGATTTCCTTCTCGCTCACCTTGTGATAAGTGGCAAGCACGTGTTTGTGATCGTGAGGGCAGGTGACGGTCCCCGTATTGCCTGTACGGATTTCCTTTCCGCCTATAATGATAGGAATATCAACGACAATATTGGACTGCCGTTCAAGTTCAGCTTCAAGTGCTATGCGCTCAGGCGAACCTTCGAGATAGCTCTTCACCGGCTCATTAGCCGGCAGAGGAAAGGTGATGATGGAATTTCTCATAAAGGTTATATTTATTTAGTTAGTGGAAAATGCGTTGCAAAGTTAGCTTCTTTTATTGAAATATCAAGGAAAATGATGGCTTTTTTGTGATGAAACTATGGATGAGCCTCCATTGTCGCTTCTAATCGCGCGTTCGTAGTTGCCAAAAGGCTACAGCCGAAGCCGCTGCCACGTTGAGCGAGTCGACCCCGTGAGCCATGGGAATGCGCGCTACGAGGTCAGCCGCTTGAATGGTCGTAGCAGGCAGCCCTTCGCCTTCGGTTCCCATGATGATGGCCAGTCGTGTAGCCTCGGTAAGAGCTGGGTCGTCGATGCCGACGGAATCGTCGGTAAGCGCCATCGCAACTGTCTGGAAGCCCAGTCGCCTCAGTCTATCCGTATAGTGGGTGTCCGTTCCTTTAGTGGTCGGTTCTATCCAAGCCCAAGGCACGAGGAATACAGACCCCATGGAGACGCGTACGGCGCGGCGATTGAGCGGGTCGCAACTATCGGTCGTGAGCAAGACCCCATCTATTCCAAGAGCAGCAGCCGAGCGGAAGATAGCGCCGATGTTGGTCGTGTCGACAACGCCTTCGATGACTACGATACGTCGGGCCTCCTGACAGACTTCATCCACGCTTTTGGGCTGAGGACGTCGCATCGCACAAAGTACGCCGCGCGTGAGGGTGTAGCCTGTGAGTTGGGCAAGTAGCTCGCGCTCTCCTGTGTAAATAGGGATATCACTTACTCGGGCGATGATGTCTGCCGCATCTCCTTCGAGATGACGCTGTTCGCACAATAAAGCCAAAGGTTCGTAACCCGCGTCAAGGGCCACACGAATGACTTTGGGGCTCTCGGCGATGAACACACCTTTTTCGGGCTCCAGTCGGTTGCGCAGCTGGGCTTCGGTGAGCGTGGCAAAGACATCAATGCCTGGCTGAGTGAGGGAATAGACGGGAATCAGTCGCACGGCGTAGGGAATAGGGGAGAGTTGAACGATAGGATGACATTCGCTTTAGTTGGCCAAGCAGGCATCGAGAGCAGCCGTAATGGCTTCGCGGTCGAGGTGTTGACCGATGAATACCAACTTCTGCATGCGATCGCCATAATGCTCGTCCCAGTCGCGTTGGAGGGCAGGCGTCTGCTCCATGAATGCCTTGAGTTCGTCGGCAGGCATCGTCGCATACCATTGACCCGCATCGCGCAGCGTCACTTGTCGACCTGCCTGTTCGAAGACATAGCATGTGTCGGGCTCGCCATAAAACCAACAGATGCCTTTGGCGCGGATGATGCTCTTGGGCCAATGGCGGGCTACGAATTCATCGAAGAGGCCGAGATTCAGCGGCTTACGGCGATAATAGACGAACGTCCCGATGCCGTATTCCTCAGCCTCGCCTTCATCGTCGTGGTGGTGATGATGATGATGGTGGTGGTGATGCTCATGTTCATGTTCGTCGTCATCGTCATCGTCGTCATCGTGATGGTGGTGATGCTCGTGTTCATGTTCGTCGTCATCATCATCGTCGTCATCGTGGTGGTGATGATGCTCATGTTCATGTTCGTCATCATCGTCGTCGTCATCGTGGTGATGATGCTCATGCTCCTCTTCCTCCTCTTCCTCGTCGCCATGATGGTTCTCGATTTCGTCTATCCATGCAGCCGAGGTGGCGACTTTATCGAAATCGAACATGTGGGTGTTGAGGATTTTGTCGAAGTCGACATCGCAGTAGTCACACTCGATGATCTCTGCCTTGGGTTGGAGGGCACGGATGATCTCGCGGATGCGTCCCAACTCCTCGGGCGATACCTCCGAAGCCTTGTTCAGCAGGATGATGTTGCAGAACTCAATTTGTTGGATGACAAGGTTCTCAATATCGTCCTCGTCGAGGTTCGGGCGCAGAAGGTCTTTGCCACTTCCGAACTCGTCTTTCATGCGAAGGGCATCAACGACGGTAGCGATGCAGTCCACCACAGGCACACCGTCGCGGATGTATTCGAGTCCCATCGTAGGGATGGAGCAGATGGTCTGAGCGATGGGAGCGGGTTCGCAGATGCCGCTGGCCTCGATGACGATGTAGTCGAAACGCTGTTGGCGTGTGATGTCGCGCAACTGCTCGATGAGGTCCATCTTCAAGGTGCAGCAGATGCAACCGTTCTGAAGTGCTACTAGGCTCTCTTCTTTCTGACCTACGACGCCGCCTTTCTCGATGAGGTCTGCGTCGATGTTCACTTCGCCGATATCGTTGACGATGACCGCGAAACGAATGCCGCGGCGGTTGTTGAGGATGCGATTCAGGAGTGTTGTCTTGCCGCTACCGAGGTAGCCCGTCAGCAATAATACTGGTACAGATTGGATATTCATTTCTTGTTTGTTGTTTGTTGTCTATATGTAATCATCAGACCCGCATGAGGTGTTTAGTCCTTTGCTGCAGCCTTTCGAGGCGCAAAGTTACATTATTTTTGCTTCTTTTGTTCTTCTGCGCATAAAAACTTTCAAGTTTTCTGCTCCATTTCTTGAGTTTTGCGTACCTTTGTGGCCAAAAGTAACAACAAAACACCTTAATTGCTATGCAAAAAGAGAGAATTGTCTTCATCGACTACCTCCGTATTGTTGCCTGTTTTCTGGTGATGCTGGTTCATGCGAGCGAAAACTTCTACGGGGCCGATTCATCGGGGTTGGCGGGTAATATGTCCATGCTCGCGACCGAGCAGAACCGCTTCTGGGTGGCCTTCTATGACGGAGGTGTAGCACGCACGTGCGTACCTCTTTTCATGATTGTCTCGGCCTTTCTGTTGGTGCCGCTGCAGCCAGGAGTCAGTATGGGGCAATTCTATCGTCGTCGTTTCAAGCGCATCCTGCCTCCGATGATAGCTTTCATGCTCATCTACACCTTTTTGCCCCTTGCATGGGGCGCTATGACATGGGAGCAGTCGATGCACGACCTTCGCATGTTGCCCTTTAATTTCCCCTCGATGGCCGGCCACTTATGGTTCATGTATCCGCTCATCAGCCTCTATCTGATTATTCCCGTCGTCTCCCCTTGGTTGGAGCGTGCGTCGGCGAGCGATGAGCGTATCTTCCTCGGCATCTTTGCGTTGTCGACGCTCATTCCTTGGATTCAGCGCTTGTTCGTGCCCGAGATTTGGGGCCAATGCTTTTGGAATCGTTACGATGCTTTATGGTACTGCTCGGGCTATCTGGGCTATCTCGTCTTGGCGCACTATATCCGCGTTCACCTCGACTGGTCGCGCAGCAAGCGTCTTCGCTTAGGTTCGCTTTGCTTCGTCGTTGGAGCAGCTTTCACGGCTTGGTCTTTCTGGTTCAGGGGTGTTCCCGGACAGCTCATCGAGACGCCGCTGCTCGAATGGAGCTGGGAGTTCTGCACGCCCAATGTGGTGCTCGCCACTTTCGGCGCCTTCATCCTCTTCACCTGCATCGAGCAGAAAAAAGCTCCCAAGTGGATTACGGAAACGTCGAAACTCACCTTTGGCATGTACCTGATGCACCTGCTCTTCCTTGCTCCCATTAGTGCTAAACTCATCGCTGGCGACCCTGCCAATCCGCTCCTCCCCGTGTGGTTGGCCATCCCCGTGATAGCCGTTCTCACGTTCATCTGCTGCGCCGTCACGACTAAGGTCTTGTCGCTCATCCCCGGTAGCAAGTGGGTGATTGGGTAGTTGGCTAACAAAACGAACGCTTTCATCGATATGCACAGAATCTTATTTGTCTGTCACGGAAACATTTGCCGCAGTCCGATGGCTGAATTTGTGATGAAGAACCTGGTAGCTAAGGCTGGTCGCGAGGGCGATTTCCATATTGAGTCGGCAGCTACGTCAACCGAGGAAATCGGCAATCCCATCTATCCTCCAGCCCGTCGCAAACTGGCTGAGCATGGCATCGGTTGTGCCGGCAAGACAGCTCGGCAGATGAGGCGGTCGGACTATGAACGATTCGACCTGCTCGTTGGGATGGACGATTGGAATATCCGGAACATGCGTCGCATTTGTGGCGACGACTCAGAAGGAAAGATTTGCAAGTTGATGGACTTCACCCGTCGTCCGTCGGACGTTGCCGACCCTTGGTACACGGGCGACTTCGAGGCCACTTGGCGCGATGTCATCGAAGGCTGTCAGGGGCTGCTGAATAGCCTAACCTCGCAAGGCGATTATCATTAGACAATAAGATTAAAGGAATCCTTCAGCAATAGCTGATTATAGTATTGAATATAAGACGAATGGACTTTTTACCTCAAGACCCCGATATTCTCGTTTCGGCTGTGAATATGTTGTTGCGCGACGAGGAATTTGACGACCTCGATTCGCTCTGTAATTACTTCGACCGCGATGTCGAGGAACTGAAAGCGACGATGCTTGAACACGGCTTCGTCTATAATGCCGAGCAGCGGCAGTTGCGGCCCGTGATGTGATGGCGACGCGCGACAGCATCGAGACGGCCTACAGCTTCTTCCATCAGAAACTGCGGGTCTACGAGCATTCCACGCTTGCTTGGCAACGCGATGATATCGAATGGGCAATCGGCGATTATGTCAGTTCGATGAATCCCGACCTTTATGCGTCGCTTGCTCATGGGCGCGCTGATTTCTTGCGTGACCACGAACAGTTCGAAACCGACCTCCGCCAAGCTGTTGATGAACTGGAGACCGAGCTCTTTGGATAAGGCGTTTGAGCGTCTAGGCCAATTGCTTTCTTCTGATGCGAACAATCGTTAGCGCCGACACGTATATATGTGCAAGGCTGCGCGTATATATGTGCAGGGCTATGCGTAAATATGTGCAAGGCGACGCGTATATATGTGTAAGGCGACGCGTATAGAGGCGTAGGTCGTTCGGTCGCGACCGAACAACGAATGCGTCCTGATGCATGATTCTTTGTTGTTAATGGGGATGTCCTCAGCTGCGGTTCGTCACTCGCGTTTTGACCATTTGCATGCGGCGGGTTGGACAAATCTTCAATTGAGGCCGTCTGTTGCTTGGCGTTTCATGTATTGTCAAGCATCGGGCAAATGGTCGTAGAAATAGCCATTCGCTTGTGCAAACGCGATGAGCTGCGCGAACACGGGAGCGTGACGCAGCAGGTCGGGGTTGCCGAACAGGAGCAGATGCTTGCGGGCTCGCGTCATCGCTACATTCAGCTTGCGGTCGATGAGTCGTCCGTTCTCTTCGAACGTGTTGCTGGTTAGGAATTGTAGCTGGTAGCGGCGGCGGATGGTGAAGCCGTAGAGGATGTAGTCGCGTTGGCTGCCTTGGAAACGTTCGACCGTATCGATGGTGATATTGTGCAAGTCGCTGATGCCATAACGGTCGATGGCTGCGCGGATAGCAGCTATTTGGTTGCGATAAGGCACAATGATGCCTATGGTGCTTAATTCGTCGAAGTTGTCGACTTCCTGTCGGTAAATGTGTACAGCCGTCGCTGCAATCATCTCGGCTTCGACCGCGTTCACTTTCTCGGAGAGGGCATCGTCGGGCGAGGAAGTTGCGATGAAGGCGAAGCGTTGTGTGGCCAGGATGCTGTCGATGCTTTGCTCGGGACCTATGCTCGTTGGCAGTTCCTCTTGCTGATGAGGGCAGGGAACGGCGGCAAGTCGGCCCTCGTAGAAAGCATGGTTGGGGAAGTCTGCGATAATGGGGTGCATACGCCCTTGACGGGTGAGCAGGTAGACGACTTCGGGGTTGTCGTGGTAGCGCGTCAGTAGACGTTGGAAGAGCGATTGTCGGCAGTCGGTCAGATGAATGGACCGCAACAGAGGGTCGTCGACGCGTGCTTCGTTAGCTCCCTGCCCGACGACGGCTGGCAATTGTTTGTGGTCGCCTATCATGACGAACTTGCTGATGGCCGAAGTACCGTCGGGGGTTGTTGCGCTAAGGATGCCAATCAGTTGAGGCTCAAGAATCTGCGATGCTTCGTCGATGATGGCAAGCGTGAAGCGGCAGAGCGTGAATAGCAGCTGGTTGGAAGTGATGGCGGTGGTCGTCCCGACGAAGACGCGTGAGCGCACAATCAACTGTTGGACGTCGCCCACATTCTGACATTCGTCCACGCGGCGTGAGAGCAGATGCTCTTGGTAGACGCGCTCGCAACTGAGGGGCGAGCCGATGCGCAGGTAGTCGATTCCATCCTCCTCCAATTTGCTGCAGATCTCGTCGATGGCGCGATTCGTGTAGGCCATCAGTAGCACGCGGGCATCGGGGGAGTGCAGTTCCTCGCGAAGCGTCGTCATCAGACCATAGGACGTCTTGCCCGTACCCGGCGGGCCGATGATGAGGAAGAGGTCTTGCGCTTGACGGACGCGTAGGGCGAGTTCGTTGAATGGACCGTAGTCGCCACGAAGGGTTAGGCTATTGTCTACGACGGGAGTGCGTTGAAGTAGCGTCAGGTCGCGCCGTTGTTGAGGTGCCGAGAGGAAGGCGTGAAGGCCACGATAGAGCGAACTGAACGAAGCTTCCATGAAGTCGTGCTCGATGGCCCAACGCGCGTTGTCGTAGTGGCGGAACACGTGAGCGTGAGTCTGCGTGGCGCGAAGGGCAAGCGAGAGCGTGTCCGTCTTGATTTCCTCGATGGTGCTACGGAAGACCATCGTCTTTCGTGCATCGGGCTCTGTCTCGGGGTCGTAGGGATAGAGGATGACGATGTCGCCGCGACGGAAGTTGGAGACATCGTGGTCGGGAGTGTCGTCGAAGTGCAGAACCACTCGGCTCACGCATCCCTCGGCTGTCGGCTCGGGTTTTACGAGCGTCATGTTATGATAGATGTTGCCTGCGAGCAGTTTGTCGGCAAGCGAGCTGTACCACTTATCGGCAAAGCCGGAGTTTTCTTTCGTTTGATTGCCGAGTTTGGCCAAAAGGTGTTCGGTCGCGACGAAGGTGATGAAGCGATGGTAATAGGCGCGTTCGAGCGGCGAGGCCGATTGGAGTGGAGCCAGCAACGCCTCGAGTTGAGGCCGCTGGTAGCGCGTCCAAAGGCTGGAGGAGGTGCCTTTGACGTTGAGGTCGTCGACGCAGAGGTTGTCGAGAAAGGTGCTGCTGCCCCGGGTGAGGCTGAAGTCGAGGGCCGCTATCCCGTTGCGAACGCGTACGGCTTCATGAACGAGTTCGGGTGCGAAACTGCAGCCAATCAGTCCCTTGCTGTACTTCGAGTAGAGCAGAAAGGCGTTGAGTTCGTGGCGGTTGAGCTCATAATGCTGACGGAAGTTATAGCGGATGAGCAGCATATAGAGCAACAACTGAATGTAATGCTTCTGTTGGTAGACAGGCACATCAGGGTCGCGCTGGGGGAAACCTCCGCGTCCAGATTTCTGCTCGATGAGTACGCGGTAGTCGAGGTGTAGGTAGTCCATACGCCCTTGTAGGCCAAGCATCTCCGAGAAGAATGAGGGCTCGAGCATCACGTTCTCTGGGTCGATGTCGGTCACGTTCGCTTCTAAGCCTTGACGTATGGCGGTGTGAATGTTTTGCTTTTGTGCGAGCGCCTGGGTGTGGAAGTCGGCAGGCAGGTCGGTCGTAGCGATGCCGAGTGCATTCGCACGAAAGAAGCGTTTGATGCTGTCGGCGTAGTTGTCATCTTCGGGCGATAGGAACAACTCTTCGTCCAGAAACTGGCTGGCCAAATTACCAAGAAGAATGGCGGCACTCGTGGGGGCTGGCTTCAGACGGTTCAACAGATGGTTGAGGGGCGAAGCGCCATATTCCTCGAAACAGGCCGCAATAGACGAGATGTCTACGAGGTAATCGGGTTCGTAGATAATTTGTTCGGGGATGAATGTGTTGTCGTTCTGCGACGGGGCATTTGGCAGTCGTGGGCGGATGATGTTCAGCTGGCAGCCTTCGTGGAGATAGGGCTTCAGATAGCTCCAGTCGGGGGCGGAGTCGTTGATAGACGTGTAGCGGATGCACACTTGGTCGTCATCGTCGACGGAATCTGTGCGGCCATAGATGAGATGGTCGTCCCATCGACCGACGATGACGCGCATATAGTCGGCGGCTACGTGGGTGTGCTCGTGTTCCTCGGTGGTCGGGAAGAGCCTGACGAGCGGCTGCGGCACATCGACATCGTAGATGAGCGCGATGAAGAGGGCCAGCGCCCGCAGGTCGTGTCGCCACGTGTCGGCCAACGTCTGTTCGTCGGCCTGGATGTAATGGCGCAGGCGCACACGAGCCGCGTTCACTTGCTGTCGCAGATGACGGCTGGCGTGGTAGGTGTTGAGCAGATAGTCGGTCTTGGCAAATGGACCGTTGAAGCGCAAACCTGCAAACGAAGTGTGTTCGTTCAGGCATGAATTGAAGATGCGGTTCAGTTGGGCATACATCCGCTTGACGTCGGACGACTGCTGCGCGGCACGATACAGGCTGTCGAAGCGTTCGGCTGCCGATTCGGGTTCGTAGAGGGACAGGTGCTCGCTCATGGTATCGATGTTTGTTGGCCTCCTCTTTAACGGGCGATGTTGATTTGTGCCGGGTTGAGGAGCGGCGAGGTGAACGTGATGTTGATGTCGTTGTCGCGAGCATCGGCCATCAGATAGGCCACAAGGCGTCCTGCACGGGCACGACATTGGTTGGTCGTTTTGATGGATGTGTCGCGAGCATCGCCATTCTCGAGTCCTAACAGACGTGCGCCCCGAGCGAAGCAGGTGACGTTGTTGTCGGCAAGCGTGACAAGATGGCCTTGCTCGTCAACCACTTCCACTTCCACCTGAATGACATCTCCGGCATGAACATTGGCGCTCTTGTCAGCTGTTGCGCGAAGGGCGAAGGGACGGTCGCTGGTGGTGATGGATGCCGTAGCTCCGTTAGCAGCCTCGCAACGAAGCGTACCGGCGTGATACTCGATGTCCCAGTAGAGGATGTCGGTAGCCTCGTCGCGTGTGGGTTCGCCGCCTACGGGTTGGTCGTTGAGGAAGAGTTGGGCACGCTCGGCATTCGTGTAGCACACGACGCGGACGGATGCGCCTTCGTCGTAGTTCCAAAGCGCCGACGCGTATTGCGAGACGAACTGCCGTCCCTGACGGTTGCGACGTGCGTTGCCGTTGCGGCCGTTGCCCATGGCGTTGGGGTAGGTGCCGATGTAGCAGACAGGCGTCTCGCTCCAAAGGGCAGCTCGGTAATATCCATTGGGTTTCACGTGGCCGGCCAAGTCGAGGAGTCCGGCCTCAGAACCACGTGCAGGCCAGGCGCCGCTCTCGCCGAGATAGTCGATGCCTGTCCATAGGAACTGCCCGAAGATGTGTTGATTGTCGCGAACGGCCTTCCAGGCAGCCAGGTCGTGTCGGTTCTCGCTACCATAGATGACGCGTTTCGGGTAACGTTTGTGGTCTTCGCCATAACGACTCTCGGTATAGTTGTAGCCCACGACATCTACAGCCTCGGGATAAGCCGTTTCGTTGCTCATGACGACGCCTGCTAATGCGCCCGTAACCGCACGCGAGTCGTCTATCGCGCGCACAATCTTCGACAGGCGTTGGGCGATAATGCCGATGCGCTCTGCATTAGGTTGCCCAGGCTTGTAGCCGCCGTACATCGGTTGCGTGAAGCCGCCCGTACCGCCGTCCAAGATGGGATGGGTGTAGGGGTCGTTGGGATAGTCGACTTCGTTGCCTATGCTCCAGAGGAAGATGCTGGGATGACAGCGGTCGCGACGCACCATATCGGCCACATCGCGGTCTATCCATTCCTCGAAATAGTCGAAGGTTCCTTCGTAGCCAGGCGTCCCTTGGTTCCAGCCCTTGAGCCACTTGCGCTTCGGGAATTCCCATTCGTCGCTCGCCTCGTCCATTACCAGCAGACCGAGCGTGTCGCAGAGGTCGTAGAAGGCAGGCATATGTGGGTTGTGGCTCATGCGGATGGCATTGGCGCCGAGTGACTTGAGTGTCTCCAGGCGATGGCGCCAGACGGAGGTGGGTACGGCGGTACCGAGAACGCCAGCATCGTCGTGCACACAGACGCCTTTCACCTTCATCCACTTGCCGTTGAGGGCAAAGCCGCGGTCGGGCGAGAACTCGAGCGTGCGCAAGCCCATGGGTACCTCTGCGCGGTCCACTTCGTTGCCGCCTTTCATCATGCGTGCGCGTACCTTATATAAATAGGGTTGGTCGAGCGTCCACCGACGAGGCTTTGCTATGGCTATCTGACAACGCGAGCCTTTGCCTGTAGCGACGACCTTACCCTCAGCGTCAAGAATGTCGACGACGATGCTCGTGCCAGCCGTATTGCCTTCGGTCTCCGCTTGCACCTCTACGACCGCTCGTTTGTCGCTGAGGCTCTTCACTTTCCACGATGTACCCCAGAGCGCGAAGTGGGTGGCGGCCGAACTCACTAGCCATACAGGGCGGTTGATGCCCGAGCCCGTATACCATCGTGAGTCGTCCTGACGGGAATGGTCCACGCGCACGGCAATCACGTTGTCGGCACCTGCCTTGAGGTGGGGTGTGAGGTCATAGGCGAAGGACGCGAATCCGCTAGGCCGATAGCCGAGTTGATGGCCGTTGATGTAGACCGTTGAGCGATTGTAGACGCCTTCGAAGTAGATGTACAACCGACGTCCATCGCTCAGCTCGTTGGCATTCGGCAACAGGTGACAGCGGTACCAAGCGATACCTCCGGGCAGATAGCCTTGACAAGAGCCGCGGTCGGGCGACATCGGTAGGGTCACGCCCCAGTCGTGGGGTAGACGGACGTGCTGCCAACGGCTGTCGTCGTAGGTGGGAGCGATGGCTGCTGAATCATCGGCCAGACGGAAGAGCCATCCTTCCGTCAATTGTCGTGCCTGCCCAAACGATGTGGGCGAACTGACCTGAGCTGACGCCGCCATTGTCGCGGCGAGGAGCAGCAAGGTGAAGATTCGTCTATAGGTCCTCATGTTTCTTGTCCGTTAATCGGTTGTAAGTTGGTGTCTGTGTTATCGTGAAAATGTGGACGATTGAACGCGCTTTGGCCGCTTAGAGCGTGGCCAGATAGCGCTCGGCCTCAATGGCGGCTTTGGCTCCGCTACCTGCTGCTACGACCGCTTGGCGATAGTGGGGGTCGGCTACGTCGCCTGCTGCGTAGACGCCTGGGATGCCCGTACGGGGCGAATCGTCTTCTGTTATGATATAACCCGTCTCGTCGGTCTTCACCCAAGGTAGGAAGATATCGCTGTTGGGCTTATGTCCAATAGCCAAGAAGAATCCGTCGATAGGCAAGTCGTAGCGGCGTTCGTCGGCTTCGCCCTTGCGGAAGACCACGTGAGCGCCCTCGACGCCATTATCTCCATAGAGGCCTACGGTATTCGTCTCGAACAGCACCTCAATCTTCGGGTTGTTCATTACGCGTTCCTGCATGAATTGCGTAGCACGCAGGTAAGGCTTGCGAACAATCAGATAGACTTTCTCGGCGAGACCTGCAAGGTAGGATGCCTCCTCGCAAGCCGTATCGCCGCCACCCACGACGGCCACCTTCTTCTTGCGGTAGAAGAAACCGTCGCATGTAGCGCAGGCCGAGACGCCCTGACCGCGGTATTTCTCCTCATCGGCCAGTCCGAGGTATTTAGCGGATGCGCCCGTACAGATGATCAGCGCGTCGCACGTCACCTCGCTATCGTCGTCCAACCAGAGGTGGTAGGGGGCGGCGGAGAGGTCGGTCTTGACGACCATGGCTCCGCGGATGTCAGTTCCGAAGCGTTCGGCCTGACTGCGCATATTGTCCATGAGTTCGTTGGCATCGATGCCATCGGGAAAACCGGGGAAGTTCTCCACTTCGGTCGTCGTCGTGAGTTGGCCGCCGGGCTGAAGGCCTTCGTAGAGGACGGGGGATAGGCCTGCACGGCCTGCATAGATGGCAGCTGTATAGCCCGCAGGACCGCTGCCGAGAATCAGTAGTTTAATGTGTTCCATTATAAATAATCAGATAAATGTAAAGACTCAATTCAGATAAATGTATAGACTCGTTTGTAATTGGGCAAATGCAAGAACTCAGTTTCCAATTCGGGGCAAAGATAAACAATATTCATCGTCCTTCCAAAGGAAATACGCAAAACTTACATCTTTTCTTTTGCACGCCTTTTATTTTTCCCTTTTCCCGCCCTTCCATCTCCTGTTTTCTCTCTTTCCCTTTTACCTTGTCCTTCCATAGATAGCCCATGCATTAGCCCATAACTCCGATAGTTCGTCGGAATAGAGTAGGGGGCCTTAGGTGTCCATCTTTATGCTCGAGGTGAAGCGCTGATGCGGCGGTCTTTTCTTCGCAGCATCATCCATCACATTTAAAATCATCATCCATCACAAGTACTCTATTCTGCAAACAGGCATGAATGATGACGATAACGAAGGCAGTCGTTTGGTTAAAATGGTGATAAAACGGGTGCAGAAATTCGTGTTTCTGCGCAGAATCCATAATCTTGCGCAATAATTCTGCATACCTTCGACTATTTTCATTGGCCAAATCGTTCAAAAACGGTAACTTTGCAGAAAATTTAACAAACTATTTTTAATCTCGTGATCATGAATAAGAAAACATTTTTGCTCTTCGCCCTTGGATTGACGATTGCACTCCCAGGCAAAGCACAATGGACCAATTATGACACCCAAAGCACGCTCAGAGGTGTGTTTGGACTGGCTAACGCCGCCATTGAGTCTGCCGAGCGTAAGAAAGAGATGGAAATCCTTGCTCGTCAGAAGGTGGAATTCGAGGATAGCTTCAAGGAAGCGATGGCCGAAGCCAAGGAAGCCGAGACAGCAAATAATTGGGAAGAGGCCTTGGGAAAATACGAAGAGGCTGCCAAGCTGAACTGCAAGTACAGCTATACAGACCAACATTCCATTTCCCAAAAAATCTCGAGTCTCTATGTTAAAGCTGGTCGTTCGGACGACGGCCCCAGCATTCTGCACAACGCCGAAGTGACATTGGCCGACTACTCAGCCTATCGCTATATGCGTGAGAATCCTGTCTTTGTGAATAAGAAACAGGCTAGTGGCGTGAAAATCCTTCGCGTGGCCTGCTCCGATTGCGAGACACGCGTAGAGATGGAGATAGAGGCTTACTCCGCCAACCTTCCCGTCTATATCAAGGGTACCGCTTATATCAAAGGAGACAAGGGCGGTAAGCTTGGGCTGGCAAGCGTGCAGAACGTGACGATGGCTCCTGCCAAGACCTTCATACCTTGGCCCTACCAGAAGTTGCGCTTTGCTCTCATCTTCCCTGCCCTGCCCGAAGAGGCTAAGGAATTTGACCTCATCGAGCCCTCTACCACTTGGCAGTTCAAGGACATCAAATGCAAATAAACGTCGCTATCTGCATTTGCATCTTGGACATGTTATCGACCTGCAATAAGTCAAACAATTATCCAATATTTTATCAATCATTATTTTTTCAAATCAAACAAAACAAATGAAAAAGAATTTATTATGGATGCTTGCCGCCATCCTGTTCTGCGGCCTCACAACAACAGTATTCACCTCTTGCGGCGATGATGAAGACGATAGCCAGCCTTCGACTCCTGAGCAGCCTGAGAAGCCTGAAGATAAAAAGGCTGAATCTGCCGACGTCACGCTGACGCTCGTCATCCAGAAGAGCACTCTGAACGTCTTCGAGTACGACTTCAAGTATGTGGATGCCAAGGGTAACACCAAGACTTACGATATCGACGCTCAGACCGAGGGCGTTGCTTTCGATGAATTAGAGCAAGGTCGCTACAACACCTACACTCAAGCCACCTTCCCTGCTTATGGCGAGGCTTTCTATAATGATATGAAGAAACCTCTCGTGCTGCGTGTCACGCTGAAGGACCAGCCCACGGGCAAGAAGTATTCCTATGAGACTGTTTGCCACGTCAAGGAGGACTTCAAGTACCAAGAAGCTTTCATTTACTCCTTCCCCAGTGTCTTCGTTACCGAGACCCCCAAGGGTGGAAAGCGTACGGTTAAGAGCGACTTCCAATTCCAAGTCGTTGACGTAACCAACTGGGAGCGTTTCAAAGCTGCTGCTGATGGCAAGACCAGTACTCTCGGTTACGGCGAGTACACGGTGAACGAGGACTAATCGCCTATTAGCTCATACTAAGCCGGATGGCCTCCGCCATCATTCCGACGGAGCCATTCGTATTCATCCACTATAAGACGTATTTTGCGTTGGCATAAGGTCTCGTACTTTTGCACACCAAAATACGTCTTATTTTATGCATAGACGATTCCTCGTCTGCGAGTATCTCATGGAGTATGCTAAATGAAAACATGCATACGAAACGATTCACATCGCGTTTCAGATGCATGCTTTTCTTTACCCCTGTTTCGCAAGCATAATAGATTAAGCAGATTTCATGGATTGCATCTTCTAAGGCGTCGGGGGGATGTTCGTCGACTTTTCTTTATTTGTGCTTTAGGACATATGCTGAGCTGACATCAGTCCTGATGACCGATTCGGTGTAAGAAATCATCTCAGATCGATGACCTCCACGTTGGGGTAATCTTTCTGCGGGAAAGTGAAGGTGGAGGCGGGTAGCGAGAGACGATTCTGGAACGAGAGGATGGACAAACGCAGCCAGTCGCCGTCCTTCTTCGTACGCAGGCAGAGTGGGGTATAGGTACCTTGTTCTACGTCGATATAAATCTCTGAAAATGCAGCCTTTTTGCTCTTTGCCTTCAAGTAGACGATGAAGGTCGGTTTACCTCGCAGGGTCGACTTCTTCGAGGCATATTTGTAGCCCTTCTTGTAGATGCCGATGAGTGTGGCGGGGTTCATAGCCGCCTGCTCTTCCTCGGTGGGCGTGCTGACGTTGACCTCGTCGCTGCCCTTCATCATATTCCATTGTGTCGAGCCGTCATACCAGGTTGTCATCTCGTCCGTGACCATTTTGTACTTGCGTCCGCTCAGGAGCATCGTCCCCGAGGCTTCGCCTTCGGGCGTGGTACCTTTGAACTGAGTGGCTTTGAATTGTGCTTTCACGTCGCCCGAAGCGGTGAGGCGGGCTGCCGCTTGGTCCAGAATCTCACGTGCGCTCTGTCCGAAGGCCGTGAGCTGCCCTGCAAGCAGCAGGCAGAGTAGAATCAGATGTTTTCGCATAGTCTTCGTGTTAATGCGCCGCAAAGATAACCTATCGCGATGAAATGGCACAATAGTCTAACTATTTTTAACACATTTCTTCCTTTTGTTTGGACGTCTCGTCTTTTTGTCGTACCTTTGCACGCGAAAACAAATAGTAGTCATGATTACAGTCTCCAATCTCGCCATTCAGTTTGGCAAACGCGTTCTCTACAAGGACGTTAACATGAAGTTCACCAACGGCAATATCTACGGCGTCATCGGCGCCAATGGTGCCGGTAAGTCCACCCTCTTGAAAGCCATCAGCGGCGAACTCGAGCCCAACAAAGGCACTATCGAGATGGGGCCGGGTGAGCGCTTGAGCGTACTCTCGCAGGACCACTTCCAGTACGACGACCAGACGGTCCTCGACACGGTCCTGATGGGCCATACCGTCCTCTGGGACATCATGCACGAGCGCGATGCCCTCTATGCGAAAGCCGACTTCAGCGACGAGGATGGCATCCGCGTGGCCGAACTCGAGGAGAAGTTTGCCGAGATGGGAGGCTACACGGCCGAGAGCGATGCAGGTGCGCTCCTGAGTGGACTTGGCATTAAGGAGAAAAAGCATCAGATGCTGATGCGCGACCTCTCAGGTAAGGAGAAAGTGCGCGTCATGTTGGCTAAAGCGCTTTTCGGCGAACCCGACAATCTGCTCCTCGACGAGCCTACCAACGACCTCGACCTTGACACCGTACAATGGCTCGAGCAGTATCTCTCGGAGTTCGAGCATACCGTACTTGTCGTCTCACACGACCGCCACTTCCTCGATGCCGTCTGCACGCATACCGTCGACATCGATTTCGGCAAGGTGACCCTCTTCGCGGGCAACTACAGCTTCTGGTACGAATCCAGCCAGCTCGCCCTGCGTCAGGCTCAGAACCAGAAGGCCAAGGCCGAGGAGAAACGCAAGGAGTTGGAGGAGTTCATCCGTCGCTTCAGCGCGAATGTGGCTAAGTCCAAGCAGACTACTTCGCGCAAGAAGATGCTCGAGAAACTTAATGTCGACGAGATTCAGCCCTCGACCCGCAAGTACCCGGGTATTATCTTCACGATGGACCGCGAGCCCGGCAACCAAATCCTTGAGGTCGAAGGCCTGAAGGCTGTTGCCGAGGATGGCACCGTACTCTTCGACAACGTCTCGTTCAACATCGAGAAGGGGCAGAAGACCGTCTTCCTCAGTCACGATCCGCGTGCTATGACCGCTCTATTCGAGATCATCAACGGCAACCGCGAGGCGCAGGCTGGCACCTACAAGTGGGGACTCACCATCACCACAGCCTACCTGCCGCTCGACAACACCGAGTTCTTCAAGAGCGACAAGAATCTGGTCGACTGGCTGATGCAGTATGGCGAGGGGAATGAGGTCTTCATGAAAGGTTACCTCGGCCGTATGCTCTTCTCGGGCGAAGAGGTGCTCAAGAAGGTCAACGTCCTCTCGGGCGGCGAGCGCATGCGTTGTATGATTGCGCGCATGCAACTGAAGAACGCTAACTGTCTCATCCTCGACACGCCCACCAACCACCTCGACCTCGAGAGCATTCAGTCCTTCAACAACAACCTGAAGCTCTACAAGGGCAACATCATCTTCGCTTCGCACGACCATGAGTTCATCCAGACGGTTGCCAACCGCATCATCGAACTGACGCCCACCGGCACCATCGACAAGCTAATGGACTATGACGACTACATCAGCGACGACCGCATCCGCGAACTCAAGGAGAAGATGTACGGCGATCACGAGGACTGATGCCTGCCGCCTAACGAGCCTTCACGGCTAAGTGAAGAGGCTTTCAGTCCGATTCCTTCGCGGGTTTGTCGATATAGTTAGCAGCCGCCTGTTGAGAGCAAACTTTCTCATGGGCGGTTGCTTGCTTATTAGAGATTGCTGTTCTTTCTCATGGGCTATCGGCGGAAGGCAGCTGAGGGTCTTCTGGTAAGAGGAGCCTTGTAGAGAAGAAGTATTCTACAGTCAGAGCGTTTCAGCGTTTCAGCGTTTCAGCGTGTCTGTGTTTCAGTTGTTTCAGTTTCAGTTAGTATTTTGAGGGGTAGTAAAGTTTCAAACCCCCTTTCTTATAATATATAACTAATTAATAATTAATTAATTAATTATATAATAGGTGAAACATACACCCCTTAATATCTAATTGAAACAACTGAAACTGAAACGCTTTAGCTAACAATTTATCTTCTAAGAGGCTTAATATCAATAGCTTGCAAATTAATTAGGCGTCTATTCCCCACGGTTTTAAGGGCTTGGATAGGCAAAAAAACTTCATAAAAACGGGTCTGAAACGGCAAAATAACGTTCGAATGGCTTGATTCGATGATTTTTTCCCTCTTTAGCGTCGATATAGCTGTTCAGAATGAAAGAACTTGGACTTCATTCCGTAAGGTTTTTGAGTCCCAAAAGCCCTATCGGAACTCCACAAGCGGCTCTATAGAGCGCCAATTGAAGCCTTCGTGAAACAGGTTCACAGTCCTATTTTGCCATCGGTACCGATTCTTTGAGCCGCGATTTGGTTCTTCCTATACTGCTATTGTTTAATTATATATAAAAAGGTGTCTGATCGTGCACGGCTTTTCGGCAAACATTATATCTTTGCATCAAAATTGAATGAGTATGATGAGAAAATCATTCGGCATCGCATTCGTTGCCTTGTTTTTATTGGTCATTTGGCCTTTGAGGGCTCAGCAGAACTCTGTTCTCGATAAAGTGAACCTCTACATGGGTACTGCCGACGACTACGGACAGATGACGCCTGGTGCTACGGTACCCTACAGCCAGATTCAGGTCTGCCCCGACAGCAAGCCTCGTCAGCATCCGGGCTACGACTACGAGGTTCCCACGATTTCAGGCTTCAGCATCAACCGCCTTTCGGGCGTAGGAGGTAGCGGTTGCGGAGGTAATGTGTCGCTCATGCCTGATGCGACGGGCGAGGGCGTGCAGCTGCTGAAACAGACCGAGCAGGCTTCGCCTGGTTACTATAGCGTACAGCTGAGCAACGGCGTGGGCTTTGCCGCGACTGCCGACGACCAGATGGCGGTGGAGCGTTTCTCCTTTCCTGACCCATCGAAGGCAGTTTTGTTGCTCAATCCGCGTTCCGCTTTCGATAAGGTCTTTGCCGCTTACTTCCACCAGAAGACTCCATCGATGGGGCAAGGCTATGCCGAGTGCGCTAACACCTGCGGACGCGGACGCTATCACCTGCACTACAGCCTCTATGCCAGCGCGCCTTTCGTGCTCGACACGATAGCTGATGGTCGTCTGCTCCTCACCTTCGACCTCAGCTCTAAGCCATCAACCCTTGGTCCCCAGGATATAGAGGTGCGCATCGTCGTCTCCACAGGTTTTGCGGATGAGTTAGAACGCTTGGAGGAAAGAGACGTGTGGGGGAGAACGTTTGAAGCGATACTCAAGCGTGCCCAAATTCGTTGGCAACATTTCCTCTCATCTGTGGAGGTAGAAGGCGGCACCGAGGGCCAACAAAATATCTTTTACACTTCGCTCTACAGGACCTTCCATAGTCCGTTCCGAGTTACGGATAATACCCTGACGAGAAACCGTTATCTCGGCACCGACGGCAAAGTGCATGAGGCAAAAGATTTCCAATACTACAGCTCATGGTCGCTGTGGGACACTTACCGCACCAAGTTCCCACTCATCACGCTGCTCGACGGCATCCACTCGTCCGACATCATGCAGTCGCTCGCACAGCTTTATATCACGGGCAAGAAGGACTGGAGCACCGACCATGAGTGTGTCCCGACCGTTCGCACCGAACACGCCATCGCGACGCTCCTTGACGCCTATCGTCAGGGCGTCAGCATCCCTTCCCTCCGCGACGCTTATCCGGGTATGGTAGCCGAAGTGAAACGGCTCAGCCTGAAGAGCCCCGACCAATGTCTGGAGGCGAGTGGCGACTTCTGGGCGTTGGGACAGTTGGCAGGGGAGCTGGGTATGACGGACGAGGCCGCTCGTTGGTCCAAGCGGGGCGAGGAAATCTTCGACAGCATCTGGCCCCAAGCATTCCAGCACATCGACGAGACCTTCACCAAGATGAAAGGCAACGGCCTTTATCAGGGCACTCGATGGCAATACCGATGGGGTGCTCCGATGTACCTGAACAGGATGATTGACTTGGTGGGCAAGAAGGAACTTGCAGGCCAGCTGCAGACCTTCTTCCGCGACGAACTGTACAACCAAGGCAACGAGCCCGACATCCATGTGCCGTTCCTCTTCGGGCGGCTCGGTATGCCGCAACTCACAAACGGGATTGTTCGCAGCCTGGCTACCGAGTCCGTCACCCATCGATATGGAGGCAACGACGCTTACCCGATGCCCTTCGTCGGTTGTGCTTTCGTCAACCAACCTCGCGGCTATTGTCCCGAGATGGACGAGGACGATGGGGCTATGAGTGCGTGGTATGTCTTTGCCAGCATAGGCATGTATCCCCTCGTGGTCGGCGAAGCTATCTACGAGCTGTTTCCCCCGCTCTTTGACAAAGTGACGCTCTATCTGGGGACTGACCGCCAAACGACGGTCGTCATCACGAAAGCGGGCGGAAAGGGGAAAAGCACGAATGGCCCCTGCAAGCGCGTCACTTGGAACGGAAAGCGCTTACGAAACTTTCAACTTTCTGTCAAGGAACTGAAGAAAGGTGGCGAACTGGTTTTCCATTATTGACATGCGGTAACCCAAACTTAGCCTCGCATGCGCTTTTAACCCTCCTTCCTGAAGGTAAGCCTCGCATGTATATTCGCTCAGCCTTGCGTGAATAATCGCTTAGGGCTGCGCGTATATTCGTGAGTGCCCGCGCGTATATTCGTGTTTTGGTTCCCGAGGGGACGGCTCACGAGCAGATATGGTTGAGGGGACGGTCGTGCGGCTCTGTCGGGAGGTCGTCGACGAGTTGGAAGGGCCAGCAGAGTCCGATGAGGTAAGTTTGAGGATTTAGACGTGCGAGGAGGCGGTCGTAGTAGCCGCGCCCTCGGCCAAGGCGGCGACCATCGGGCGTGAAGGCTACGCCAGGAATGACGGCAAGGTCGATGGCCTCGAGGTCGGTAAAGACAGGGCCTGAAGGCTCGAGAATGTTGAAGGCACCCGTTATGAGGGCCTCGTCGGCGGTATAGGTGCGGAGCTCGAGGTCATCCCCAACGACGACGGGAAGCAGAACGTGCTTACCCTCAGCGACAGCCCGACGGATGAGGTCGTGCGTGGCGACTTCATCGGGAAGGGAGTGATAGAGGAGGACGGTATGAGCCCGTTGCCAATGCTCATCGGCCGTGAGGGTGCTGATGGCGGTGGCTGACAGGTCGGCCCGCTCCTCGGGAGTGAAGGCTGCCTTGCGGCGCTTGATTTCTTTGCGAAGATCGGACTTGGTCATAGAGGGGGATGATGGATGGAGAGGGAGCCGATGCTGACGCATCGGCAACGGTGGCGGGGTGCTTAGGCGATGGTCTGAGCGAGGCGCGTCGGAAGGAGACGAGGACGATTGGGCTCGCCAATATAGCCTTTGACGAAGGCCGATTTGCGGAGGGTCTTGCCGTTGGCAGGCTGCTCGGGTGCCTTGGGATAGGACTCGCCGTCGTTGAAGAGCTGAAGAGCTCGCTGGATGGTAGGATCGTCCTTGCTGAGGTATTGGAGGCGCCAAGCCATATCCTGCGCGTTGTAGATGATGTTGGAGATGAGACTACGCTCGAACAGAGGTGCGCTTCGCTGGAGCATGAGGTTACGACGCTTGAGGCCGTGCTCTTCGCCGTAGCGGGCAAACTGCTCGAGGAGGTTCTGCTTACGGAGCCACGAGGTCATCTGCTCGACATCGTCGAACTGCATGAGGCGTTGGCGGTTCTGGTCGGTAAAGAGGAAAGCGAACTGCATGGTGAGCCCCGTGAACTGAGCCTCGCGGAAGTAGCTGGTGTAGAGGGTAGTATCCTCGGGGATGAAGATGTCGGGCATGATGCCACCACCGCCGTAGACGGTACGGCCTAGACGCGTGTGGTACTCAGGACCGTCCTGATGGATGCTGTCGGCCGAGAAGAACTCGCCGCGCTCATAACGGAGGATGAGGTCGTTCTCGTAATCCTCGCCGTGTCCTTTCTCGTAAGGCTTCTGGATGCATCGTCCTGCGGGGGTGTAGTAGCGAGCAATGGTGAGGCGTACGCTGCTGCCGTCCTTGAACTCAATGGGTTGTTGCACAAGGCCTTTGCCGAAGGAACGGCGGCCGATGATGGTGCCGCGGTCGTTGTCCTGTATAGCTCCGGCAAAGATCTCGGAGGCTGAGGCCGAGCCTTCATCGACGAGCACGATGAGAGGCAGCTTCTGGAACGAGCCGCGCCCATCGGTACGATACTCCTCGCGTGGGGATTTGCGGCCCTCGGTGTATACGACCAGCTGCCCGGAAGGCAGGAACTCGTTGACCATCATGATGGCCGTCTGCATGTAGCCGCCCCGATTGCCGCGCAGGTCGATGATGAGGTTGCGCATGCCTTGAACGTTGAGTTGTGCGAGGGCGGTCAGGAGCTCGGGGTAGGTGGTCTCGCCGAAACTCTGGATGGCAATATAGCCCGTCTGACGGTCGAGCATGAAGTAGGCATCGATGCTCTCCACGGGCACGTCGCCACGTACGATGGTGAAGGCGAGGGGCTCACGATGTCCGTTGCGTACTACGGTAAGCTTGACCTTGGAGTTCTTGGGACCACGCAGCCGTCGCATGATTTCGCGGTTCTCCTTGCCGATGAGGGTGCTGTCGTCGGCTGCTATGATGCGGTCGCCCGCGAGGATACCCACTCTCTCCGACGGACCGCCCTTGATGACGTTCATGACGTTGACGGTGTCCTTCTGAACCGTAAAGCGCACGCCGATGCCTGAGAAGCTGCCTTTGAGTTCCTCTCCTGTCTCCTCGGCCTCCGCTACGCTGATGTAGGTGGAATGAGGGTCGAGCTCGGAGAGTATCTGCGGCATAGCATCCTCGATGAGATCGCTCACGTTGACGGTATCGACGTAATTGTTGTCGATGATCTGCAGGAGGTAGTTGAGTTTGTTGCTGCCCGTGTTGACGATGTTGAGGCGTTTGCCAGAGAAGTGGTTGGCAAAGAAGGTGCCAATGAGTATGCCTGCGATGGCAGCAATGGCCAGAAGGAGGGGCACGAGGCGGGATTTGGTGTTCATCTGAGTGATGGTTGATGAGGGATTAGCGTTTGAGCGGGGGCGTGAACCCGCGATGAATCGCGGGGCACTACGGCCGTTGGTGGAGGGCGCGATGGCCGCAAAAGTGGGGCGCTACGGCCGTTTGTAGGGGGCGTGTTGGCCGTCGGTGGAGGGCGTGATGGCCGCTAAGGGGGGGCACTACGGCTTATTCGGCGTCGTCGAGGGGCATGTGCTGGACGTCGATGTGGGCTCGTCGGAGGAGGTCGATGCCATCGTGGAGGCGGTAGTCGCGAGCGTAGACGACGCGGCGTATGCCTGCTTGAATGATGAGCTTGGAGCACTCGATGCAGGGCGAGTCGGTAACGTAGAGCGTTGCGCCCTCGGAGTTGTTGCCTGAGCGAGCTATCTTCGTGATGGCGTTGGCTTCGGCATGAAGGACGTAAGGCTTCGTGACGCCGTCTTCCTCGCAGACGTTCTCGAAGCCCGAGGGCGTACCGTTGTAGCCGTCGCTGATAATCATCTTGTCCTTGACGATGAGCGCGCCCACTTGCCGGCGCTGGCAATAGCTGTTCTCGCTCCATATACGCGCCATGCGCAGGTAGCGAAGGTCGAGTTTAGGATTGTTTGATTCCATTTCGAATGAGTAATGCGTCTATGGTGGGTTCGCCGCCACGGAAGCGGCGGTAGAGGGTCATGGGGTGTTCCGTGCCGCCTCGGGAGAGGATGCAGTCGCGGAACCGTTGAGCGGTAGCGCGGTCGAAGATGCCCGCCTGTTTGAATACCGAGAAGGCATCGGCATCGAGCACTTCGGCCCATTTGTAGCTATAGTAGCCTGCGGCATAGCCGCCTGCCATGATATGTGAGAACTGTACGCTCATGCACGTGCCGGGCTCCTCGGGGAAGAGCTGTGCACGGCTCCAAGCTTCGTGCTCGAAGGTACGCACGTCGGCCGTGAAAGGCTCGGTGAGCGTGTAGTAAGCCATGTCGAGCAGGCCGAAGCTCACTTGTCGGATGCAGGCGTAAGCGACCTGGAAGTTGCGGCTGGCGATGATGCGGTCGATGAGCTCCTGCGGAATGGGCTCGCCCGTCTGGTAGTGGCGTGCGAAGGTGTTGAGGAACTCAGGCTCGACGGCGAAATTCTCCATCAGTTGCGAAGGCAGTTCGACGAAGTCCCAATAGACATTCGTACCCGAGAGCGATGAGAAGCGCGTGTTGGCGAAAATGCCGTGGAGGGCGTGACCGAACTCATGGAGGAACGTCTCGACCTCGCCGAGGGTGAGCAGGGCAGGCTTCTTGTCGGTGGGCTTGGTGAAATTCATCACGAGCGACACATGCGGGCGGCTGTTCTTCCAAAGGGATGAGTCGGTCGGGTCGGGACAATTGTCCTCGGGACCTATCCATTGCTCCTTGAACGACGTCATCCATGCGCCGCTCTGCTTGCCCTTTCGCGGGTGGAAATCGGTATAGAGGACGGCCAGGAAACTGCCATCGTTGTCGAGCACGTCGAAGGCTTGCACGTCGGGGTGATAGACGGGGATGTCGGGATTCGGACGGAACGTGATGCCGTAGAGGCGAGTAGCCAGTCCGAAGACGCCCTCCTTGACGCGGTCGAGGGGAAGGTAGGGGCGGAGCATCTCGGCGTCGATGTTGTAGCGCTCCATCCGCAGCTTGTGGCCATAGTAAGAGAAGTCCCAGGGCTTCAGCTCGAAATCGTCGCCCTCGATGCGACGGGCGGTGTCCTCAATCTCCTTGAGTTCGCGGCGCGCAGGCTCCATATAGGCCTCGAGCAGCTGATCGAAAAGATGGTAGACGTTGTCGGCATTCTCGGCCATGCGCTGCGTGAGGACATAGTCGGCAAATGTCTTGTAACCAAGCAACTGCGCACGTTCGCGGCGCAGGTTGACGATGCGCGCTACGATGGATTCGTTGTTCTGCTCGTTGGGCTTGATGCAGATGGTGTTCTTGGCGAGATAGATCTGACGGCGCAGCTCGCGGTTATCGGCATAGGTGATGAACGGGCCGTAGGAGGGCGCATGAAGGGTGAAGAGCCACCCCTCCTTACCGCGTTCGCGTGCGGCAAGTGCAGACGCTTCGCGGGCGGTATCGGGCAGTCCGCTCAGGTCCGCCTCGTCGGTAATGAGCAGCTCATAGGCGTTGGTCTCCTTGAGGTTGTTTTGCGAGAACTGAAGCGTCAGGAGGCTCATCTCGTTGTTGATCTCGCGCAGACGGGCTTGCGCCTCATCGTCGAGGGCTACGCCAGCGCGGACAAAGCCTTCGTATGACTTGTCGAGGAGGGTCTGCTCCTCAGGCGTGAGCGGACGCGGAGCGGCAGTCGTGACGCTTTCTGCCTGTTCGTCAGTAGGATGATATTGAAGGTAAACGGCCTTGACGCGCTCGAAGTAAGCACGATTGAACATGATGTTGTTGGCGTGTTCCGTAAGGATAGGCGAGAGTTTCTGCGCAAGGGCGTCCATATCGTCGTTGGTCTCGGCCGAGAGCAGATTGAAGAACACCTTGGTCACGCGCTCGAGCATGTCGTCGGGCGTAGTGACGGAGATGGTGTTGTCGAAGGTCGGCGGCTCGGGATTGTCCACGATGCGCTGGATGAAGGCGTCGTCCTGTCGGATTCCTTCCATAATCGCAGGCTCGTAGTCCTCGAATTGAATGCGGTCGAACGGAGGCGTATTATGTGGCGTCTGATAGTCCTTGTTGAAAAGAGGGTTTACTCTCATGAGTGGGTATGAGTATGGATGTTTTGGTTCTTGAGAATAAGTATGCTTGCGAGGGTTTGTCGCTTGTCGCGAGCAGGTCATGTCGAAGCGGAGTTGTAGGCCTGATTGAGCGCTTTCTCGAAGGCGGGGAACTCGACACAACGTCGGTGGCGGATGAGCAGTTCGTCCTGTTCCATTCGTCTCAAGGCCTTGGCCACGTAGCGTGGGTCTTCGCCCAGATACTCGCCGAGCGCCCTTTGCGAGATGTCGAAGCGCTTGTAGCCTGCGGGTCGCAGAAGGTGAAGTCGGCAGAAGTGAATGATGCGGGCCTCGAGCGTCATCGCAGCTGGCAACCATAGGGGAGCGTCGCGTCGGGCGAGTTCGCTGGTCAGGTAGTTGAGTGCGTTGATTTGCATCACCTCGAAGTAGCGGAAGAGCGCGCCCATCGTGCGTTTGTCTACCACCAACAACTTCGTTCGTGTGAGGGCTTTAGCCGTGAAGGCGAAGGTGCGGCGACGGCCGTAGAGCACGTCGAGGCCCACGAGCGTGGGTTGATGAAGGTGTTCGGTGACGCCCCAACTGCGGTCGGCCGAGAGGGTGTGAGCCGTCAACGTCCCGTCGATGACGAAGATGAGGCGGTCGCACGTAGCGTCCTGCTGGCAGATGGTTTCGCCCGGTTCGATGGTCACGAACTCAAGGTGCGTGGATTCCAGAATCCGCGTCAAGTCGCCGTGCCCTAACCCTTGGAAGAGGGGTAGTGCAAGCAGGATGTCGAACATGCTTTGCTGCATCATTTTTGCTTTCGCGTGCAAAATTACAATGAATGGATGGTTTTCGCAAACTTTGTAGCGCCTTTTGACAATTTTTATTCATAAAAACTTGTTTGTCCTCAAATTCTTCGTACCTTTGCGCAGGAAAACAACAAAAAACAGACTTTATGAAGAGATTCTACACGCTATTTCCCTTAGCTTTATTGTTGTGTATGTGGCCGTTGTCCAAGGCTGCAGCTGCCGACGAGTCTGATACCGTCTACGTGGTCCGCTCCACATACGAAGTAGACCTCTTCCCGAGGGCGTTGATCTCGTCGATGGAGGAGACTGACGATGGCCTTGTCATCCGTACCGACGACGGCTCTAAGTTCAGCTACAAGCCCGACCAATATCTCTACTGCGACCGCCCGTTACAGCTTGCCAGTCTTTCGATTGAGTCGTTCAAATTCAACAATAAGTTCAATCACCAAGTCTATAGCGATATCGACTGCGAAATCGTGGGCGACTCGCTCATCCGTGGTGTCGTTCCTGCCATCGGCCATTGGCTTACGCCTTCGTTCAAGATTGAGGACAAGCAGGTCGAAGTCATGCTGGACGACACGGTTCAGTTGGTGAGCAAGCGCTCGCGTGTACCGATGTATGACGAGCATAGGTTGACGGTCAGCGACCCCAAGGTTCGCGTGTTGACTCCGCGTCGCGTGCGTCCGGCTCAGTATGTCTATGAGTTGAAGCCCGTCAGCCGCAGCTACCGTCTTCTCCTGGATTGGCCTGCCGACTGCGCTACGGAAGCGCCACGTATTGACATCCATATCGAGAACGATGAATTCGTGAGCAACAAGGTTTATTATCTAAATGCTACCATCTCGATGGACGGCGCCGGCGTCTTCCCCTCGATGGACGAGACGCCTGTACAAATCAAAGGGCGCGGCAATAGCAGCTGGCGCAACGAAAGATTTTCCAAGAACCCCTACCGCCTGAAATTCGAGGAGAAGGTGAAACCCTTCGGTCTGCATGGCGGCAAGAGCTGGGTGTTGCTGGCCAATCGTCAGCCGGGCAGTATGACCACGAACGCCATCGGCATGTACGCCGCAGGAATCGTCGGCACCGATGGAGCCAACCATATCGTGCCCGTGGACCTTTACATTAACGACTATTATTGGGGCAGCTACAACCTGACCGAGAAGGTGGGCTTCGCCAACAACAGCATCGACCTCGGCGACGAATCGAAGGCCTGCCTGCTTGAATTGGACACCTACTACGACGAGAAATATAAGTTCAGGACGCGCTACTATTCGTTGCCCATCAACATCAAGGAACCCGATTTCTCGGTGGCCGGTTCGACCGAAATCACGCAGAAGGACATCGAGAACCGCATGAATGCTTTCGCTCGCGCGGTCTACAAACAAGAGGAGTTCGAACATCTAGTCGACATCGAGTCAATGGCCCGCTATTTCATGGTTACGGAACTGATTATCAACTACGAACTGATGCACCCAAAGAGCACTTTCATCTACCACGAGAATGTGCTCGAGGATACTTGCAAGTTCAAGTGGGGACCCATCTGGGACCTCGACTATAGTTTCGGCTACGAGCAGGAGCATAGTTATTTCCAAGATGGAGCCGACGATGTGTTCTGGACGGAAGTTGTCGGCAAGTCGAACATGGAGTCGCCCAACACCATCAAGCGTATGCGTATCGGTAGCCCGGCACTGGACCGAGCGATGTACAAGACGTGGACCATCTTCATGCGCGACCATTTGGATGAACTCATCGACTACTGCGACGACTACTACGCCTTTGCCCGTCCTACGCTCGAGCATAACCGCGAGATGATGTTCTGGAGCGACTATGACTACTACGACTACGATTGGGTGACCGAGAATGCCAAGGTGTGGCTGCGCCAGCGTGCCATCGAGGCCTATGCCCAGTTGACACCCTACGAACTGACCGACGAGGAACTGGGAATCGAAACTCCTGAAGAAGGCTATATTCCTTTCGACGGCATCGCCCAACCTAAGGCTATGGCTTCGACCGAGCCTACGCTCTTCGATGTCTACGACATGCGTGGTATGCAGATGAAGTCAAAGGCCACCTTCCAGAACCTTCGTGATGGTCTCCGTCCCGGCCTCTATATCGTCAACGGCAAGAAGATGCTGATCAAATAAGTGGCTGTTCTCCGCTCGCCCCTTCGCGTCTGCTCGCTTATTTCCAACCTCCAGTTTGCTTGATTTGAAGCGACAGTCTGCTTGATTTGAAGCGACAGCCTGCTTGATTTGAAGCGACTGTTCGCTTAGCCTTACACATATATACGCTCAGGCTTACACATATATACGCTCAGGGCTACACATATATACGCTCAGGGCTACACGTATATACGCTCAGGGCTACACGTAAATTTGGAGATTTGCCGGTATTCGTAAAAAACGATTGCACGGACTCTCGTGGTGTTAAAAGGCTTTTGAGTGATTGCCCCTTAACCTTCGAGAATCCGTGCAAACGCGTTTAGAAGAAATGCTTATCGCATTCTTGGTCTTCGCCTATTGCAGCGAGCCTCCGCCGAGGGCTTGATAAGCGTCGATGGTGGCGGAGATAATGGCATACTGATTGACCAACTGGCCAAGTTGTGCGCTGAGAAGGCCCGTTTGGGCGGTCAGGACGTTGAGGTAGTTGACCTGCCGCGAGACGTTGTCCTTGTAGAGAGCCTCGGTAGCCTGTACAGCATCCGTGAGTGAGCGGATTTGCCCCTCGATATACGAACGCTTGCCTTGAGCCGTCTGCAGCTTCATGAGCGCCGTATTCACCTCGTTGCCAGCGGCGATAAGGCTCTGCTCGAATGCCATCTTGGCCTCCTCTTGTTGCATGAGGGCTACGCGCTTCTGAGCACGCAGGCGACCATTCTGGAAGATGGGTTGAGTCAACTGTCCGAGCGCGTTCCACAACCACTTACCTGGGCTAAGTTCTACGCTATTGCCGTTGTTGGTGAAGCCAAGGGTTCCGCTGAGCGTGAGGGCAGGGTAGAAGCTGGCTTGCGCGCTATTGACATCGTAGAAGGCGCTGGCGAGTTTCAGTTCAGCCTGCTTCACGTCGGGACGATTCTGCAGGAGAGCCATGGGAACGCCTGTCTCGATGGCAGCAGGAGCCTTGAACGACTCGAGGGTGCCGCGCTCGATGTGATGAGGCGTTTCGCCAAGGATGGTGCAGAGCGCATTCTCAGCCTCGATGATGCCTTCGTGGAGGTCGAGCAGGTTGGCTTCGACGTTAAGGCAGTTGGCCTCGCTTTGTGCGACGGCAGCTTTATTGGAGCGTCCGGCAGCCATCAGCTTGCGAGTCATCTCCACGCTCTCACGCCAGTTCTTGGCCGTCTGTTCGCTAATGGCCAGCTGAGCATCGAGCATGCAGAGCGAGTAGTAAATGTTGGCGATATTAGCCACGAGAGCTTGCTGTACGGCTTGCTTGGCTACGCGCGTCTGCTCGACACCTACCTCGGCCTTTTTCTTGGCGTTGCGGAGTGTGCCGAAGCTGCCAATCTGCCAAGAGGCTGAAAGGGGAACGGTATAGAACTTCAGCGGTTTGGCCCAGTCGAAGCTGGAGATTTGGCCCTGCGGAGCGATGGCCAAGCTGGGGATATAGGCCAACTTGGAGCAACGAAGGTACTCCTGAGCCTCTTGAATCTGGAGGTCAAGCTGGCGCATCGACACGCTTTGTGCCAAGCCGCGTTCGATGAGGGCTTGCAGTTGAGGGTCGGTGAAGAACTCGCGCCAAGCCTTCGCGCCAAGTCCTTGCTCGGAGGTGCCCACTTGTGCGTTGCCGTAGAGACCGTCGGTCTTGATGTCGGACGGACGCTCATAGTTCTTCATGACACTGCAAGAAGTGAGGAGGAAACAGGCCAGCAGAAGACCGACCCACCTGCCCATCCCTTTGTGGGAGGGGAGTCTATACCTGAGAAGGTGGTTACTCATAATCATTATTATATAATGTATAATTGAATTACAAATCTTGAATAGTGACCACCCCCTCCCTCACGTGGAGGGAGAGGAAGTGGGTCTAATCTTCTTTTTCAGCTTCTAACTTCTCTTGTCTGCTATGCTCCTGCTCCTTGAGGAACTGCTGGTCGGCTTCGACCTTCATGGCAGGGCGGATCTTCTCTTGCAAGTACTCGAAGAAGATGAAGAAGACAGGAACGGTGAAGAGGATGGCAAGCGTACCGACAATCATACCGCCTACGACGCCAATACCGATGGTGCGGTCGCCGTTGGCACCAGCACCGCTGGCGAAGATGAGCGGCAACATACCGAGCACGCAGGTGAGTACGGTCATCAGGATAGGACGCAGACGAGCCTCGGCGGCAGCATAAGCGGCCTGAACGATGCCCATGCCCTTACGACGGCGCTCGAGGGCGAACTCGGTAATCAGGATGGCAGTCTTGGCGAGCAGACCGATGAGCATGATGACACCCGTCTGCAAGTAGATGTTGTTCTCCACCTGACCGATGACGTACATGTCGGCTCCCGTGAACAGGCGGCCTAAGCCCACGCTGACTTGGTTCCAGAGCCAAGCGAGTCCGAAGCTACCCATCAGACCAGCAGGCACGGAGAGGATGACAGCGAAGGGCACGAGGAAGGACTCGTAGAGGCACGAGAGGATGAGGAAGATGAGGATGACGCAGATGGCGTAGATGAGGATGGTCTGATTGGAGCCCATCTGCTCATATTCCTCGCGGGAGATGCTGCCATACTCGTAGGTGATGTGGTCGGGAAGCGTCTCGGCGCGCACCTCGTCGATGATGCGCATGGCATCGCTGGTGGTGTAACCCTGGGCGGGCTGTACCATACAGGTAATCTCGGAGAAGAGGTTGAAGTGCTTGTCGATTTCAGGACCGAGGATAGGCGTCAGTTTGGCAAACTGCGAGATGGGAGCCATACCAGCGTTGCTGCGGACGTACATATTCGAGATGTCAGCCTCGCGGGTGCGGTACTTCGGGTCGGTCTGCATCATGACGCGATAGACCTTACCGAACTGGTTGAAGTTGGAGACATAACTGCCGCCGAGGTAACCGCTCATGGCCGAGAGGACGGCCTGGGGCGAGATGCCTGCGAGTTTGCATTGGGCGGCGTCCACTTCAACCTGATACTGCGGGAAGTTGCGGGCATAAGAGGTCATGGCCATCTGAATCTCCTCGCGCTCGTTCAAGGCAGCCAGGAACTTCTGGGTCTGCTCGAGGAAGACGCCTTTGTCGCCATCGGAGCGGTCCTGCAGGTGCAGGTCGACGTTGGAACCCAAGCCGTAGCCAGGAATCATACCCGGTTCGAAAGCGAAGATCTGAGCCTCGGGGATTTCCTTCACGAACTGACCCATGAGCATCAGCTTCTTGATGCTGGAGCTGTGCTGTAGACCCTTACGCTTATCCCAATGGTTCAGACGCAGGATGACCATACCATTGGCAGCACCCTGTCCACCCATCATGCCGTAGCCAGCTGTGCGTGAGAAGGTTTGAATATCCTCGTCCTGTTCGACGATAGCTTGAACTCGGTCGAGCACGCTCTCGGTATAGGCGAGGTTGGAGCCAGGAGGGCAGGTCACGTCGACCATCAGTACGCCCTGGTCCTCTTGAGGTACGAGACCCTTCGGCAGAGAGGACATGAAGAAGACCAGCAGCACGACGGCGATGACCAACGTCAAGGGAGCCACCCAACGGTTGTTGATGGAGCGGTGGAGGTCCTTGCTGTACCTGCGAGCCGTACCGCCATAGATCTTATCGTAAGCCTTGCGCGTACCTCTATTCAGCGAGAGGAAGAAACGGCTGACAGGATTCTTGGCCTGGCGGTCGCTCTTGGCAGGGCGCATGAGCATGGCGCAGAGAGCCGGGCAGACGACAAGAGCCGAGACGCAGGAGATACCTACTGCCGTGGCCAGCGTGACACCGAACTGGGTGTAGAACATACCCGATGTGCCTGGCATCATCGTCACAGGAATGAACACGGCCATGAAGACGAACGTACACGAGAGTACGGCCATGGTCACGTCGGACATAGCGTCCTTTGTGGCCTTGTAAGCAGAGGTGTAGCCCGCATCGAACTTAGCCTGCACGGCCTCGACGACCACGATGGCATCGTCGACCACCGTACCGATGGCCAGCACAAGTGCAAAGAGCGTCAGCAGGTTCAACGTGAAGCCGGCCAACTGCAGGGCGGCAAAGGTACCGACGAGCGAAATGATAATCGATATCGAAGGAATCAGCGTGGCTCGGAAATCCTGAAGGAAGAAGTACACCACCAGGATGACGAGGAAGATGGCGATGATGAGCGTCTCTTCAACGTTGGCAATAGACTCCAAGAGGAAGTCGTTGGACGACATCATCTGTTCGAAGTGCAGGCCTTTGGGGAGCGTCTTTTCCATCTCGCGCAAAGCGGCGGTGAAGCGGTCGTTCGTCTCCTTGGCGTTGGCACCCGATAGCTGGAAGGCCATGAAGGTCACGGACGGTTTGCCGTTGAGTTTGCCGCTGAAGCCGTAGTCCACCTGACCCATCTCAAGGTCGGCAACATCCTTAAGGCGCAGCAGCGACCCATCTGGCTTGGCCATGATGACGATGTTCTTGAACTCCTCAACCTCCTTCAGGCGGCCCGTGTACCGAAGCGTGTACTGGTAGACATTATCCACGCCGTCGCCGTGTCCGCCCTCCATGGGCTTCTCGCCCAGACGACCTACGGCAGCTTCGAGGTTCTGCTCGGCCAGACAACCTGTGATGTCGCTGGGCACGAGGTGATACTGAGCCATGATCTCGGGCTTCAGCCAGATGCGGAGTGAGTAGTTGGCAGCCAGGGCAAACACCTCGCCGACGCCCTGAATACGCTTCAACTGCGGCGTGATGTTAATAGCCATGTAGTTGCCCATAAAGTTGGGGTCGTACTCGGGGACCTCACTCACCATGGCGTCAATCTGCAGCATGGAGGTCTGACGTTTGAAGGTGGTCACACCAATCATCGTGACTTCCTGCGGCAGCAGACCTTGAGCCATCGAGACGCGGTTCTGCACGTTCACGGCAGCCATGTCGGCATTCGTGCCTTGTTTGAAGAAGACGGTAATCGTGGCACCGCCGGAGTTGGACGACGACGAGGTCATATACGTCATGTTCTCAACGCCGTTGATGCTCTCCTCGAGCGGCTGGATGACGGCTTTCGTGACCGTCTCGGCCGAGGCACCCGGGTATGTAGCGCTGACGACGACCGTAGGTGGTGCGATAGAAGGGAACGGCTCTACGGGCAGGGTGAAAGAGCTGATTGCGCCCGAGAGTACGATGACAGTGGCAATAGACATAGCCATCACAGGACGCTTGATAAATATGTTTCCTTTCATTTTATGATTCTATGATTTAATGATTTTATATTTAAGGATTGAGTCCGCGTGGGACATCCCTTGAATCCTTAAATTCTTAAATCCTTAAATGGCGTATTACTTCACCAGAGCACCCTCCTTGACCATGCCAGCACCATCGGCGATAATCTCGTCGCCTACCTTAAGACCGCTGACCACGATGAATTCCTTGCCCGTGTTGTAGGGAGCGACTTCGATGTTCGTACCTTCGGCTACGCGCTGACCATCCTTCTGCACCACTTTGAACACCTGGTGAACGGTCTGCAGCTGCTTGACGGCAGCAGCGGGTACGATGATATGGTTTTTGATTTCCACGGGGATGATGACGTTGCCCGTAGAGCCCGAGTGGAGCAAACCATTGGGATTGTTGAAGACAGCACGCAGGGAGACACTGCCCGTGTTCTGGTCGACAACACCGCTGGCCGTCTCTACGACGCCAGTCTCGCTATACTCCGAACCGTCGACCAACTGCAAACGTACAGCCGGCATTGCCTTCACGGCAGCATCGGCACTTCCTGCCTCACGAATCTTCTCGAGCATCTGCGACTCGGTCATGGAGAAGTAGACGTACATCTGATGATTGTCGGAGACGGTGGTCAGAGGGGTAGGGATGGAGGGACCTACGAGTGCACCTACGCGGTAGGGAAGGGTTCCGACGACACCGTTGGCAGGGCTCTTCACGACGGTGTAGGAGAGGGAGTTGGCTGCGTTAGTGACGGCAGCGTTAGCCTGAGCTACGGAAGCCTTGGCCTGAGCGTAAGCGTTCTCGGCTGTTTGAAGGTCGAACTCGCTGACAACCTGCTGATCAAATAGGTTCTTCGTACTCTCGTAACTCAGTTTGGCTGTTGATTCAGCTGCTTTGGCCGCCTGGAGGTTGGCGCGGGCTGTGTTGAGCGCAGCCTGATAAGGCACTTGATCGATGATGAAGAGCGTTTGCCCTTTAGCCACTTTCTGACCCTCGGTAACACAGAGGCGCTGCAACGTGCCGCTCACCTGGGGCAGTACTTGGATGTCTTGGCGACCGCGGATGGTGGCGCTGTACTTCGTATCGATGGTACGGTCTTCAGCCTTCACCTTGACGGTCTTGTACTCGGCAGGGGCTTGCTGCTGGCTTTGCTGCTTCTTGCCGCCACAGGCGATGAATGTCATCAAGGTTACTGCGGCCATCAAGAGCATGACAGTTGTCTTGCTTTGTTTCATTTTCGTTTTGCTTTAAATGATTATTTTTGAATTGTTTTTGACGTAGACTGTTGAGGATACCCTCAAAATCGGCTGCAAAGGTACGGCTTTTTATTGAAATGGCCAACTTTACTTTGAGTCTATGAGGCAAAAAAATTGTTCTACATTTCTTTTTATGCGATTTTTTTATCAAATATCGTGGTGAAATCGGACTTGTAAACGATTTATTACTGAAAATATCAGTAAAATTTGAGTTTATTAGAGAAAAGGACTATATTTGCGCCCAAATTTATCATTTCATCCGTTTATGAAAGAACTATTTCGTTTGTGGATAACGCAGAAGCGTCGTGACTTCTCATGGCGCACTTTCTTTGTAGGTGCTTTCCTGACCATCTATTTCGTCTTCATCGTGTTGGCGCTCTACTTCGGGCTGCGCGAAGAGTTGGACAAGATTCCGATGTCGTTCGCTATGGCAGCCTTGGCCCCTATGATGGCCGTTGCTGTCGTGCCTGCCGACATGCTGATGAAGGTTTTCTGGCGTCGCTCGCCTGTTGAGATGGACGATTATCTGCGTACGCGTCCCATCTCTCATCGCGACTGGGGGCGTTTCATCCTGATGGACACAGCCTTGGGAGGCCTGCAATGGATGTTACCGCTAATGATGACCTTCGTCTCAGCCCTCATCATGCCTTGGTGGGCGGTGTTGTTGACGTTCGTGCTCACCTATAGTTGTGTGATGGTCAACGCCTTGTTCCAGAACTGTTGGCGTCGGGCTCCAGGCAACCAATGGACCCTTCCGCTGGTTTTTGGCTATATGGTGTGGCTGGTCCTCTCGTATGTAGTAGCCATCGCATCCATGATGGTCGCAGGGATAGGAAATGAGGAAGCCGACAACACCTCTTCAAATCTTGTGGTCGGAACCCTTGTGGGCAGTTTGGCGCTCTTGTTGTTGAACGTGCTCGTCGGTTCCGTACTGCAATGGTATTTCACTCGCCTGCGTAATCACAACGAAGAGATGCATGCTCCTGTAGCCGTGACGGCTCGCTCGTTAGGCGAGGTATCGGTGTGGAGCATCGAATGGGTGCAACTGCTCCGCTCTAAGCGCTTGCGTGTGAGTTTCATCACGATTGCCGTTGTATTCCTCTTGAATACTTATATGCAGCAAAGCCCTGATATTCAGAAAGATTTTGGTGGTGTCAACCTGATGCTGCTGTTCGGTATAGCTTTCCCCAGTATCATCTTGGCTCAATGGGTCTTAGGTGTCGAGGCCAACTTCTTCTCGGGCATCTGGACCAAACCGTGGTCGGTGGTTGGCATCTTGCGACGTAAGTACTATTTCTTCTGTGGCGTCTGTGCGCTGATGGCGTTATTCATCCTGCCATGCGTCTTCTGGATGGGAATGAGCTTTTGGTCGTGGTTGGCCGCGCTAATATTCGGCTGTGGCGTATTTGTATTGCCGTTTATGGCCACTTGTCTCTTCAGTAGCAGGATGGACCTCTTCGCCTCGGCTTTCTTCAACTATCAGGGTGGCAACAAGCAGATTAATGTGTTCTCGTTCATCATGTTCATCCCGATGGCCATCTATTTTGCCTCTTATTTCCTGTTGCCCAAGCCGTGGTCGCATGTGGTCGTGGGTGGAATAGGCTTGCTCGGGTTAGCTCTCCATCGCTGGTATATAGGGTGGGTGAGTAGGCGTTGGTTCAATCGTCGCTACGAGATTATGGAGCGATGGCTGAAGGAATAGGCGAGTTGACATTCAATTCGTTAACACTCTTTTCTTGCGAATGTATTCACAATAAAATTGAAATATTGAAAATAAAGAATAGATATGGAAATCAGAATCGAAAACCTCAAGAAGATCTATGGCGAGAAGGTCGCGCTCGACATACCGGCGCTTGACATCCGTAGTGGCGAACTCGTAGGCCTCGTGGGTAATAATGGTGCGGGCAAGACAACCCTTCTGCGCTTGATACTCGACCTTATCAAAGCCGATAGTGGACGCGTATTTTCTGACGGACAAGACGTAACAGGAGCTACAGACGATCGCCCTGCCACGTTCACCTCGGTCGAGAATATTGCGTGGAAACGTTATACGGGTTCGTTCATCGACGGACGTTTCCTCATTGATTTCTACACGCCCGAAGAGTACTTTGCGTTCATTGGTCGATTGTATGGTATTGCACAGGAGACCATCGATGAGCGTCTGGAGCAGTTCCGTCCGCTCATGCATGATGAAGTACTGGGCACGAAGAAGTATCTCCGCGATTTCTCAGAGGGCAATCGGCAGAAGATAGGTATCATTGGCGCTATGATGATACGTCCGAAAGTGCTCTTGCTCGACGAACCTTTCAACTATCTTGATCCCTCGTCGCAGATTGTCGTGGCGCGAATGATTGCGGAACTCAATCGCACGCTCGGCACTACTACTATCATCTCGAGCCACAACCTCTCGTTTGTCTCGGACATCTCCACGCGAATCCTCCTCCTTGAAAAAGGAAAAGTCATCAAGGATTTGCCTAATATTGAGGGAAGTGCAATTGAAGAGTTGAATGACTACTTTAATGCAGAAGCATAACTTCTTTATCAGCAATATATAACAATAAATGAAAAAGGCCTCCAAGTGCGGAAGGCCTTTTTTCTGTATCCAGAAGGATGTATCGTTTGATTAAGTTGAGGTGCGATAGCCCCTATGTAACTTTGTGGCAAGAGGAATTATTTGTCTTTATTTTACCCCTCCTCCGATTTGCCTGCTTTTAAAATGCGGAAGAGGAGAGTTGGTGGCATAGAACTAAATAGGGCGTTGAGGTATCGATGGTTGCTCGGATAGGGGATGTCTTCGTTGTGTTTTCGTTCAGTATTCCACGTAGGGACGTAGACGGTTGACGACATCTTCTGTGAAGTCGGGCAAGAGGCGGAGTTCTGAGAGGTCGTGAATTGTGCCATAGTTGCGGCGATAGTTGTCGATGGCTCTTGCACGGGTGAATCCCATATAGGGGTGCTTACCCATCTCGGCTACCGTAGCTTTGTTGATAGGGATGCGGCGGTATACTCCTTTGCCGGTGCTGAACCAACAGGCCAGTTCATCAGCAGGCAGCCCTTCAATCTCCTCGAGTTGTTCGATGCTTGCGTAACCACCTAAGCGCTCACGGTATCTGATGATTTGACGTGCACGATAGGAGGCGATTCCAGGGATGTGCTTCAGTTCGGTTGTATCTGTGCTGTTAAGGTCTACGATGGTCAGTTCCTTGAACTTCTCGTTGTGAGGAAAGGTAGTGAGGGAATCCTGCTTGCGTTGGGTTTGTGCTTGATGTTCAATCGTTTTTGAGCGTTCAGCCTTTAGTTCGTTGTCGTCATAGTAACGGAAGGCACGGTCGATGTGTATGACAGGAGCCAACCGTTCATAAACCTCAGGTGTCATGCCCGGTACACGCTTGAAATCCTCCGTTCGATGGTAGCGTCCACCTCGTGAGCGGTACTTCAGGATGCTCTTCGCTTGCCATGGCGCAAGTCCAAGGCGTAAGAGGGTGGCTTCGTCTGCTGTATTAGGGTCGAAAGCGAAGGTCTCAGCTTGTGGTCCCATCGTTGAATGCCCATCTTTCGTTGATGAATCTTCTCCCTCGACAGCCTCTCTCTCGCCTTCTCCTCCCATCTCCCTTTGTGCAGGTGACAACGAGTCCATGGCCATCTCATCGAGGGCAGGAAGCGCATTTGTAGGTTGGCGCAGCAACTTGCGGTCGATCATGATTCCCGCCCATACTGCCAGTATCACGATGAACAATAGCAGCAGGGCACGTCGGTCTGAACGGAAAAAGAACTTCATCTTAAGAAGATGTTCCGTGATAATATGTTTGTACTCTAAGCCTATACTCTTTTTCCCTCAACTACTCTCCACTCTCAACTCTCAACTCTCCGCTCGAGCTCGCATCGCTCAGGGAAGAGTTCTCCTCTTAGAAGACTTCCCACTCAAAGACTTTCCCTCAGAGACTTCCCCTCAAAGACTTTCTCCTCAATCATTACCCATTAATCGGGAACAGTCCATAGAGCTCAGCATCAATGAGATTCGTCACCTGTTGGAAGGCTTGAGGGTCGTCACCGAACTTGCAATTATCGCCATCCACGATGATGAGGTTGCCTTTGTAGGTAGCAATCCATTCCTCATAGCGTTCGCTCAGACCTTGGAGGTAATCAATACGAATGCTCTGCTCGAACTCACGGCCTCGCTTCTGAATCTGTGCAATAAGAGTGGGGATGCTGGAACGGATGTAGATCATCAGGTCGGGCAGTTTGACCAGCGACATCATCAGGTCGAAGAGGTCGGTATAGTTCTCGAAATCTCGGTCGCTCATGTAGCCTTGGGCATGCAGGTTAGGAGCAAAGATGCGGGCATCCTCGAAGATGGTTCGGTCCTGAATGATGGTTTCGTCGCTCTTGCCTATTTCAACGACATCCTTGAAACGCTTATTCAAGAAGTAGATCTGCAGGTTGAACGACCATCGACTCATGTCCTTGTAGAAGTCGTCGAGGTAGGGGTTGTAGTCAACGGGTTCAAAACGTGCAGTCCACCCGTAGTGGGCTGCGAGCAGCTTGGTGAGCGTAGTTTTGCCGCTTCCTATATTTCCGGCAATGGCGATATGCATGACTTTTATGTATTTAAAGATGAATGTCTGATGAAGAAGGATGGGTAGTCTCGGCGACTAAATCGCCGAGCGCTATCGGGGTTGAATGTATTTATTCGGGGAAGAGGTTGAAGAGCGAGTTGTCTATCTTGTCGATGATATGCGCGAAATCCTCTGTCCGATGTTGGAAATCGAGGTTGTCTACATCAATGGCCAGTTTACGCCCCTGATACTTCTCGTAGATGAAGTCCTCGTAGAGGTGGTTGAGGTTGCGTAGGTAGTCGATGGGCATGGATTGCTCATAGTCGCGTCCTCGTTTCTGGATGTTGGCTACAAGATGGGGGACAGATGCCCGCAGGTAGATCATCAGGTCGGGGTAGCGCAAGATGTGGGTCATCTGCTCGAAGAGTTCCATATAGGTCTCGAAATCGCGGTCTGAGAGGTTGCCCATCCGATGGTTGTTGGTGGTGAAGACGTATACTCCCTCGTAGATGCTGCGGTCTTGGATGATGGTGTTCTCAGTCTTGGCAAGTTCCAGCAGGTCCTTGAAGCGCTGCTTGAGGAAGTAGATCTCGAGGTTGAAGGACCAACGTGGGATGTCCTTGTAGTAGTCCTCGAGGTAAGGGTTATAGTCCACCGCCTCGAACTGAGCCGTCCAACCATAGTGCTGAGCGAGCATGTTCGTGAGGGTGGTTTTTCCGCTGCCTATGTTTCCGGCAATAACGATATGCATGAATCTTAGGTAAAGTGATTTTCTGCGTGCAAAGTTAATGTATTTTGTGAGAATAAAAGAAAAGACGCAAAGAAAAATGCAATTCTTCGCGTCTTTGTGTGTACAAAACTGCTGCTAAGCCCTAAAATCGTATGGGGAAAATGGCTTTAATCGTGATATTGCGCCCTGGATTGTAGATGCCCATGCGTCCTGTTCGGCTGTTGATGTCGGCATATTTGAGTCGACTGAGGTGACTCTGATAAGCGCAGTCGAGTAGGTTGTTGGCCATGAGGTAGAGCTCGCAGATCTTGCGTCTGCCATGACTGAGGATGTCCGTACCTGCAGCCAGGTTGAGGAGGGTGTAGGCAGGTGTGGGGGTCTCGGTGTCGTAGGCGAGGTAGCAATGGTCTTGACGGAAATAGTGCTCTACGCCGAGGCTGACAAAGGCATTGTCGAAAAGGTGGTCAACGCGATGATGCTCAGCACGTTCGCGCAAGTGGTGAGGGGCTGAGGTGTGATGGTCGCCATTGTGGGTGAACTCCCATTTTACTTCTGCCGTTAGGCGTGCAGGGGGTGTCTGCGGCAAATAACGGGTGAGGGGTAGTTGGTGTTGCTGATGAGCATCGACCATAGAGAAGGTCGCCCCGAGGTGCAGCTGGTGAATGGGATGGATGTCTACTCCTGCCTCGAAGCCTTTGAGCAGCGCATCGCCCTGAGTATAACTGAAATAGCGGTAGGGAGAATCGGTGTCGTGGAAGGGATTGGGGTTGATGGCTTGAGCGAAGATGTAGTTGTTGATGCTATTGAGGAAGAAGGCGGCTTCGAACGAGAGGAAACTGTTGAAATAGTCTATGCCGAGGTCGCCCTGCCAACTGTGCTCCGGACGGAGGTCACGGTTGCCTGTCTCGTAGCGGAGCGTGCCGTGGTGGATGCCATTAGAACCCAGTTCGCTGAGGTTAGGGGCACGGAATCCATGGGCTGCATTGGCACGGATGTTCATGTGACGATTGACGTGGAAAACAGCTCCTAAAGAACCACTTAGGGCATCGAAGTTGCGGGTGAAATCGGCGAAGCGCTCCTCTCCCTCTTCCCATAGGGCATGGCTGTGCAGGTGGCGGCTGTCATAGCGCAGACCTCCGCTGAAGGTCAACCGCTGCAGTTCCTTGCTGGCTGTGACATAGGTACCGATGTCGAAGAGGTTGTAGGCAGGAATCAGGAACTCCTCGCCTTTGTTGAGTGAGCGTTGGTACATGCCCCCTATGCCGCCGTTCAAGCGCCAACCCTCGAAGGCGTTGTAGGAATAGCGCAGGTCGTAGGTGAGGGTGTGGAGCAGGAAGTCGAGGCCTGCACCTTCGTGGTGGTGCTCATGGTCATGGTGGCCTTCGCCTTCGTGGTCATGATCATATTCATGGGAGGTTCCGATGATGTCATCGGACGCTATCTCCTCTGCCTCTCCTTCGTGGTGGTGATGCTCTTCCTCAAACTCCTGGCGGCGGTTCTGCTGGTAGCCGATGATGGCTTTCAGGATGCCTCCTCCGAGGGCGAAGGAGTTGTCCAGCACGGCTTTGTAGTGATGTATCTGCTGATAGGGTAGGGCCTTGTGGTAGGTCTTGAGGTTGTCGTGGGGGTATTGGTCCTCATCATAGATGAGTTCCCCAGTCTTCTCGTCGCGTTCGCCCTCGGTCATGCTGGGCGTGATGTGGTAGTAGCTGAGCGTGAGGTGTGAGAATCCCCACTCCTTGTTAAGCCCGAGCAGGGCATTGGCAGCACGCTCATGGAACTGAGTACCAGGCACGTAGCCATCGTATTTGTTCTTGTAGGCATGGGCCATCTTCTCCGTATAGCGCCCGTTCCATACGAACCCTTTCTTGTTGCCTCCGAAGCGCAGGGAATAGTCGAAGAGGCCGCTATTGGTCTGATATTCGGTGGCGACGCTGCCTCCCATCTGACCATCGGGCTCAATGGCTTCGGGGTGGAAGATGACTACTCCTGCCATAGCATCCGAACCATACATGAGCGAGGCAGGGCCTTTCAGAATTTCCACTTGTCCGATGCCTGCTCCATCGAGTTCTATTCCATGTTCGCCGCCCCATTGCTGACCTTCCTGACGCACTCCGTCAGCTACGGTCACAATGCGGTTATATCCCAGTCCGCGGATGATGGGCTTCGAGATGCCATTGCCCGTAGTGACTTGAGCCACACCGGGTTGCTTGGCTACGGCGTCTATGATGTTTGTGGATGATGTCTGGTGAAGTGTCCTTTGAGTGACCACGCTCACAGGGGTGGCCGATTGCTTGCGCTTGATTTGTCCTACGGGACTCGAGATGATGACCTCGTCGAGTTCCAGGTGTTGAAAATAGATGTCGGCAGAATCCTTCTCCGACTGGCCTGCTGCTGTCATGCATAAGCACAACAACATCAGCGCCATATAGGCTGATTTCATAAATACTCTTAATGTGTGTGTTGTGAATAAATAGTGTAGGCGTAAACGCTTGAAAAAAAGACTATTTATTCCACTGGAGGAGCCCTTGAGGCATGTACTTGAGTGGTGCTGCAAGGCAGTTCATCCGAGAGCGCAGCAAAACGTACATGGTGTTGAGTGGTTAAGATGGCCAGCAGAGTGGAAGAAGCCACAAGGAAGGTGGTTGACATCAACTGGCAGAGCACGCAGTCGTGAACATGTCCTACCGCATTGGAGAGGTGACCTGCATGCGCCTGATGATGAACGCAAGCACTACATTCCGTGTCGAAAGAGCTGCTGTCCTCGTGAACATGAAGAGCCGACAGGGCCATCATCGGTATAAACACCGATAACAGCAGCCATGCATACAATTGTCTCTTCTGTTCCTTTTTCATTTTCGGGCGCAAAGATATGCATAAAAACGAGATACGGCAAGAAATCCCTCGCGATTTAATGATTATTAGATGTTCATTCATCTCAACTGGACCCATAAAATACAAAAACAAAGCCCCCGTTCCTCCGTGGGAACAGGGACCTCGTCAGTTTACCGCCTCTCGGCAGGACTAACACAGAGCTGTCTCTCGGTGGAGGCAGCCCTGCGTCATGTTGATGAGGTGTGAGTGTGCGTTAAGTTAATGGCGAATAATGGATTGTAGGGTGATTGCGTGAGTAATTAACCCCATCTGTCTGCACATATATTCGCGCAGCCTCGTACATATATACGTAAAGGCCCACACGTATATTCGTGCAGGCCGATGCATATATATGTGTGGGGCTATGACTTTGAAGGGGAAAAATGGGTGATTTTGGCGGTGAAAAGGGGCTGATTATTGAAAAATAGGGGTTTATCCGCTATTTCAGCGCGTTATATTGCTCGTCGGAGACGGGTTCAAGCCATTCGTTGGAGGCTCCTTCCTGGACGTCCTTGTGGTAGGTGAGATGCTGGAACCAAGAGTCGCGGGCAGCTCCATGCCAATGCTTGACTTCGGCAGGGACGGCGATGACGGTGCCTGGGGTCATCGGGATGGCTTCCTTACCCCATTCCTGATACCAACCGCGACCTGCGACGCAGATGAGGACCTGCACTTGCTTGTGGTGCGCGTGCCAGAAGTTGCGACAACCGGGCTCAAAGGTGACATTCATGACCCCTCCTCCTACATCAGCGAGGTAGCTCTGACCGATGAAATAGGCGCCGTAGGGATTGGGTTCGCCCTTGGGCCACTGGCTGCGAAGGGTGTAGCCCTCGCGACTAAGCCATTCCGAGAGTTCATCCACTAGCGGCTGAGGGTTGCCCATGTTGACGGCTCCTTGTTTGTGGGCGGCCAATTGAGGGGCCACGCCTTCCAAGCCGCTCAGGGCTGCTACGGTCACTATCTCGCGGTCGGCGGCAGTGAGCTGATTGCCGGCGAAGATGTCGCCGAAGAGATGGGCTTTCAGGTAGTAGTCGTCCTGAGGGCAGAAATCGTAGTTGAAGGGGCGTCCCGAGAGTTGTGTCTGATTCTTGACCCCCAGTTCGTAGGCCTTGCGGGCATCGTCCCATTCAGCTGGGCGCGTCCAAGGCTTACCTTCTTGCCATGAGGGTTGTTTGTTTTCCAAAACCTTGCTCAGTACGCCGAGGGCATTCAGGGAACGTGGAAAGCCCGTGTAGGCATAGAGTTGCGAGAAGGCTTCCTTCAGTTCGTTGATAGTCACTCCGTTGTCTAAAGCCGTGCGCACGGCAGGCTCCAGGCGTGAGAGTTCACCTTGCGCCATCAGGCAGGCACAAGCGGCCATACCTTTTTGGCGGTCTGTCAGTTCTTGACTGTTGATGGTTGTCATAGACAATAAAGAGATTAAAAGTATAAAGATTTTTTTCATTTTTGGGTGCGTGGGGGGGGAGGGAGGAGAGAGGGGGGGGAGGGAAGGGGGAAAGGGGAAAGGAAGGGAGAAAGGGGAGAGGGAATCTCGGCGACTAAATCGCCGAGCGCTATCGGGGGAGAGAGGGAGATAGATGGGCAAGAGGAGAGCAAAGGGGCAAGAGGAGCGCGCGAGAGAGGGGGAGGAGGAACCGCGCTCAAAAAAGCGCGGGCACTACGGCAAGAGGAGCGGGGGCCATTTGGTTTAAAGGGACCGCGGGGAGGGGGCTTATTTATTTGGTTTCAACACTCATTTGGGCTTCAACTTAGAGAAGATGATGGGCATCGTCTCGGGGTCGAGGGGCTGCATGGATGGGAGCTTGAGGCTCTTGACCATGTGGAGGGTGCCTGTTTTGTAGCGAAGGAAGTGGTCGGTCTTGAGGTGCTGCTGATAGGCCTCTTCGGAGGCATAGATCTCGAGGATGCGAATCTGCGTGGCGTCCTCAGCGCTCTGCATGGGGAACAGACAGATGACACCGAGCTCGCGCTCCATACTGAGGCGGTCTACTTCGCTTGCAATAGAGAGGTATTCACTCAAGTATTGAGGGTAGACTTCAATCTCGGCGATGCGGACAAGGAGTGGACCCCGCCCTTGCGCTTTCCCTTGAGTGAGGGGAGCAGAGAGTGCTGAAGCTGCTTGTTCGTTGTGAGCGGATATACTCTCCTCTGCGCTTTGAGAGGGGGCGGAGGCGAGGCTTGTTTCGGGCTTGTTGCTTGTTTCGGAGGCGAGGCTGGTTTCGGGGCTGTTGCTGGTTTCGGATGTGAGGCTGGTTTCGGGCTTGTTGCTTGTTTCGGATGTGAGGCCAAGACTTTGTGCATTCTTCCACAAAATCAGTTCCTTGAAGGGGGCGAGGTCGGGCTCGTCGGTTAAGTACTGCTGCATCCTCGCAAGGCTCTGCGTGAGCACCTGAGGGGCTACATAAGGATAGTCGGAACCATAGAGCAGGTGGTCGGGCGTGGTGATGGTGAGGAGCATGCGGATGACCTCGGGTGAGTGGGCTCCTGCAAGGTCATAGTAGAGGGCGCGCAGGTTGGCCTCATAATCAATCTCGCCCACCATTTTGTTCTGCTGCATCACGGGAGTGAGCGACTTCATGCGTGGGATGGCCAAGGGCAGATAGGCCCCACAATGGGGTACGATGACCTTTAAATAAGGATTGCGTGCGAGGACATTTCGCGAGATCATGTTCGTCACAGCCCGCGTGGTCTCAGAGAGGTATTCCTGCATGGCCAGCGGTGTCTGCTGCATCACCTGACGATTGACAGGTACAGGCCGATGAGGATGCAGGATGACGAGTGTCTGCCGCTCGTTCAAGACTGAGAACAGCGAGTCAAGCTCAGGCGAGCCAAGGTACTGACCATCAGCGTTTGTGGCCAACTTGATGCCATTAGCCTTCAATGTATCAAGTGCGTAGATGGCCTCTCGGATAGCAGCTTTCACGTCAGGCAAGGGTAGGGCGGCACAGAAGAGAAAGCGGCCGGGGTGCTCCTTCTTGATGCGAGCAGCGGCTTCGTTAGCCTGTCGGACAGTCTGAGCAGACGAAGGTTGTGGAGCGGCTAAGGTCAGCACAGAGGTCTCAACACCAGCGTTGTCCATCCACTTCAGGTGGCTCTCCACATCATATCGCGGCAAGGGAAATCCCTCGTCCATCTGTCGGCCCTCTGCCTCAAGAGACGAGCGAAACTCGGGCGTGATGAGGTGGCTGTGCACGTCTATCACATGCTGAGCACATGCAGCGGCTGCTAATACCATAGAAATGAGCGATGCTTTAAATCGTTTCATAGACGTAGGCTTACCGGCTTATTAGATTGTTCTAATTTGCCGATTAGTTAGGGCTAATTTGCCGATTAGGTTGAGCTTACTTCAGATTTTGTGTGAAGAACTCGGCCAGCGTGTCCCAGGGGATGAGGTTCTTAGGCTCGCCTTTGCCCGTAAGTTCCGAGTAACCACCATCATAGAGGTCGCAATGCGAGGCTCCGGGGATGATGAGCAGCTGCTTGTTCTCGGGGTTGGGATTGGGTTTGCTGACGGTGTTGTAGCCCTCGGCTTTACCCTCGACCATGTAGTGATAAGCAGCCTCGCCGAAGTAACGGGAATGGGCTTTCTCGCCATGCATGATGAGTACAGCAGAGCGTATCTCATTGATATAGTAGAGGAAACGGCTGTTGGCAAAGGCCTGCGTACCGATGACTCGCCAGCCATCATTGGAGTTGCCGCTACGCTTGTGGTAGCCGCGCTCGGTCTTGTAGTAGTCAAAGTAATCTTTGACAAACTGTGGTGCATCGG